>Ga0224512_10000381_pt1 | contig 47817 bp, 45 predicted proteins | sample SF_May12_sed_USG_4_FD_169103 | JGI IMG/M metagenome (GOLD analysis project Ga0224512, IMG submission 169103) | Sediment microbial communities from San Francisco Bay, California, United States - SF_May12_sed_USGS_13 | ecosystem: Environmental > Aquatic > Marine > Sediment | place: USA... | reverse complement strand
CTCCGGCAGGGTCGCCAGCTCCGCAGCCACCACGAACAAATCCCGCTGGATGGCGAGTATTCGTTCCGCAACGGCGCTGGGCGCCTGCGCGCGGGCCGTTCCCAGCACAGCCACCGCCTCGTCGACAGTGCCGTATGCCTCGGTAGCGTCGTCGTCCTTCGATACTCGGCCCCCGTACAGAAGGCCGGTCGTGCCGTCGTCGCCCTTTTTCGTATAGATCTTCAAAGCCAGGTGAGTCTACCGGCCGCCAACAGGCCTTCAGCTACCAGCCAACGACCGGCGACACCAGCCCCGATCACCGTCAGCACCGCCAGATACGACAGACCGGTGGCCGCCATGACCCCCGAGTAGGCGGGTTCTTTGAGCGCCAACCACACCGCCAGCACAAGGACCACGCTTACCATGCTCAAACCCAAGAAAGCCCAGCCGACGCCGGGTTCTGCCACGGACCAAGGCCAACCCACTTGCGAGGCCAATAGCACGGTATCCAGGACGATGCCGGTCAGCGCGGCCAGCGCCAGGCGCCGGAGCGGCCGGCGGGGAAGCCGGGGATCGACCAGGTACCAGTGCCCAAGAAGCATCTCGTTGGTCACTCCACCCAGAGCAACGGCGCCGGTCACCGCCACCGGCCAGGTGCCGAGCGAAGCCGACACAATCAGGAATCCGATTGAGGCGATCCCAAAAAAGACCGCAGCCACCGCCGGACGGCGCGCCATGGCGGCGGCCACCAGCAAGGCGATAGTGCCGATCGCAGCCGGTCCTCCACCCCCGGCCGCCCAGGCCGCCCCGCCCACCAGCAATCCAACCCCGGCCACCAACCACAGAAACCCCGGGCCGACCACCCGCCCGGCGGCGATCAAAGCGGCTCCAGCGGCCAAACCCGCCGACCAGGTGGCGAGCACCAGAGTGGGGTTGAGAGTGATGAGAGGTCCTTGCTCGAAGGCAAAGAGCCTATCGAGCGGCCTTCCTTGCGGTCAAAGCCCGTTCAACCAATCGGAAACCCGCTCTGCAATTGCCCCGGGGGTGAAGCCGAGTTCTCGAGCGATGATCTCGGCCGGCGCTGAAGCTCCGAATCGGTCGATGCCAATGTTGAGGCCGGCCGCTCCGGTGATGCGCTCCCATCCGAACGTCGACGCCGCTTCGATCGAGACAATGGGAAGTCCGTCGCCGAGGACCTCAGCCCGGTAGGGGGCGTCCTGGGCGAAGAAGGCTTCCCAGCAAGGCAGACTCACCACCCGCGCCGACGTCCCCGCTTCGGCCAGTTTTTCTGCGGCACCCAGCGCCACGGATACCTCCGATCCGGTCGCGACCAGCACCACGTGGTCGCCTTCCCGGATGATGTACCCGCCCCGCTCAACGAGACCCTCCCGGCCGATTCGCTCCAGCACCGGCAAGGCTTGCCGGCTCAAGACGAGCACCGTAGGTCCATCGGTACGGTTGAGAGCCAGCTCCCACGCTTCGATGGTTTCACTCGCATCGGCGGGTCGCACCACCCACAGGTTGGGCATAGCCCGCAACGACGCCAGCTGCTCGATGGGCTGATGGGTCGGACCGTCCTCCCCCAAGAAAACGGAGTCGTGGGTGTAGACCCAGATGCTGGGGGCTGCCATCAGCGCCGACAAGCGGAGGGCGGGACGCATGTAGTCGCTGAACACGAAGAAGGTTGCGCCGTACGGGCGTAGTCCGCCGTGCACCGCCAGACCATTGACGATCGCACCCATGGCGTGCTCGCGTATGCCGAAGTGGATGTTGCGGCCGGTCCGGTCATCAACCGAAAAGCTACCGCTGAAGCTGACAACAGTCTTGGTCGACTCGACGAGGTCGGCAGCCCCGCCCAGAAACCCCGGCATCGCCGTGGCGATCTGGTCGAACAGCTTTCCCCCGGCCGCCCGGGTGGCGAGGCTGCTCCCCGGCTCGAACCCCGGGTTCCGAAGCTCGATCGGCTTCGGGTGGAAGTGGGAGTCCCAGAGCGCTGCAAGCTCGGGTTGGTCGGCGAACAGCTCATCTTTGCGATCGAGCCACTCCTGGCGAGCCTCGCGACCCCGCTGCATGCTCTGCGAGAAATAGGCCCGCACTTCATCCGGTACATAGAAAGGCTCGTCCGGCCAGCCCATCAGTTCCTTGGTGAGCTTGAGTTCGTCTTCGCCCAGGGGCGCCCCATGCACGCCGGATGTGTCTTGGCGGTTGGGCGACCCGTGCCCGATATGGGTATGGCTGATGATCAAGGAGGGGCGATCCTCAACCGCCAGAGCCTCCAGAGTGGCCGCTTCGATTGCGTCCCGATCGTGCCCGTCGATCTCGAGGGTGTGCCAGCCGACCGCCCGAAACCTTCCGGCAACATCCTCTGTGAAGGTGATGGAGGTGGGACCGTCGATCGAGATACCGTTGCTGTCGTAGTAGTACAACAACCGGCTCAATCCGAGATGCCCCGCCAGGGAGGAGGATTCAGCCGAGATGCCCTCCATCAGGTCGCCGTCCGAGACAAAACCAAACGTCCGATGGTCGAACAAGTCCGGACCGAAGACGGCCCGCAGGTGTTCCTCCGCCATCGCCAGGCCGACCCCCATACCAAATCCCTGGCCGAGCGGACCCGTGGTCACCTCGATCCCGAGGTTGAGATGACGCTCCGGATGACCGGCGGTCACCGAACCCCACTGACGGAACTGCCGCAGATCTTGCATGGTCACCGGAAACCCGGACAGGTGGAGCAGTGAGTACAGCAACATCGATCCATGACCGTTCGAAAGGACGAATCGGTCGCGATCGATCCACCTCGGATTCGACGGATCCACCTTCAGGAATTTGGTCCAGACGACCGTTGCCAGATCCGCCATTCCCATCGGCATCCCCGGATGACCCGAGTTGGCCTGTTCAACGCCGTCGATGGCCAGGCCCTTGAGGGTGTTGACGGCCAGCTGTGCAAAGTCCTTTGTCATGTTTTCTCCCAGTGTCCCGAGTCGCACGTCACGTACAAGCTTTCACCGGTCCTCGATGCACCTGGCGGCGTCATCGTCCTCGACGCACCTAGTCAGCGTAGCGATGGCCTCGATGTTCCCGTTTTCAACGAGTCATCAATCGAGTACACTCGGGCCTGATCACTACTCTCCGTGGCAGTAACTGCTGCCCAAAACAAGGAGTCAATTCGTGCCCCACAATCTCATCGAACCACACGGTGGCGCCCTCGTCGACCTCATGGTCGCCGAGGGCAAAGCAGAAGAACTCAGGGACGCTTCCCGCGATTGGACCTCGCTCGATCTCGGCGACCGTCAGATGTGCGACCTCGAGCTTCTGCTCAACGGAGGCTTCTCGCCCTTGACCGGCTTCATGACGCGGGCCGAGTACGAGGGCGTGTGTAAGGACATGCGGCTGCCCGACGGCACACTGTGGCCCATTCCGATCGTCTTGGACGTATCTGCGGGGCTTGGATCCACCCTGGAACCGGGGGCCAAGCTGGCGCTTCGCGATGCGGAAGGCGTCATGTTGGCGGTGCTCAACGTTGCAGACGTATGGACTCCCGATCGGGAGGCGGAAGCCGAGCTCGTGTTCGGGACGAAGAACACCGAGCATCCCGGAGTCGACGAGCTTCTCAACGATATGGGCCCTGTCTATGTCGGCGGCCGTCTGGAGGGCGTCCAGCTGCCGGTGCATTACGACTTCCGACCCCTGCGGCTCAGCCCTCGCGAGGTGCGTGCGGAATTCGCCGACCTAGGCTGGCGCAAAATCGTCGCCTTTCAGACCAGAAATCCCATGCACCGGGCCCACGTAGAGCTGACGCTCCGGGCGGCCAAAGAGGTCGAAGCCAATCTGTTGATACATCCTGTGGTTGGAAAGACCAAGCCGGGAGATGTCGACCACTACACACGCGTACGCGCCTACCAAGCGGTCCTCGATCGGTACCCCCGCTACACAGCCAAGCTCGCCCTCCTCAACCTGGCCATGCGGATGGGAGGCCCCCGGGAGGCATTGTGGCACGCCATCATCCGCAAAAACCACGGTGCCACCCACCTGATCGTCGGTCGGGACCACGCCGGGCCCGGCAGTGATTCAAAGGGCGAGCCGTTCTACGGTCCGTACGACGCCCAGGAGATGCTCCAACAGTACGAAGCAGAGTTGGGGGTCGCCATGGTTCCCTTCAAGATGATGGTGTATGTCGAGGACCTCGACGTTTACCAGCCCATCGACGAGGTGGCAGAGGATGTTCGCACGCTGAGTATCAGCGGAACAGAACTGCGCGATCGGCTGGCGCACGGGCGCGACATCCCCGAGTGGTTTACTTATCCGGAGGTCGCCCGGGAGCTTCGCCGAACGCACCCGCCCCGCTCCAAGCAGGGATTCACCGTGTTCTTTACCGGGCTATCCGGTTCCGGCAAGTCGACCATCGCCAATGCGCTGCTGGTCAAGCTCCTGGAGCTCGGCGGCCGGCCGGTGACCCTTCTCGACGGCGACGTCGTCCGAAAGAACCTGTCGTCGGAGCTCGGGTTCTCGAAAGAGCACCGGGATCTCAATATCCTCCGGATCGGCTACGTCGCTTCCGAGATCACCAAGAACGGTGGGATCGCCATCTGCGCACCGATCGCCCCCTACGATCACACTCGCCAGGAAGTTCGCCAGGAAGTCGAGGCCGTCGGTGGGTTCTCATTGGTGCACATCTCAACACCTGTTGAAGTCTGCGAGACGCGCGACCGCAAAGGCTTGTACGCAAAAGCCCGAGCGGGGATCATCAAGGAGTTCACGGGGATCTCGGATCCTTACGAGGAACCGGCCGACGCCGAAGTCGTCATCGATACCACGGATATCAGCCCGGAGGAGGCAGCGAATGCAATCGTCCTGCACCTCGAGAGCCACGGGTATATCGAAGGCAACGGCGATCGGCTGTAACGGGCCGACATGAGCTGGGAACAATGGTTCACAACGGCGGTGATTGTCGTCACGATCGCGGTGCTCGTTCGCGACCTGTTTCCGCCTTCGGTGGCTTTGACGGGCGCCATGGTCGCAACGCTGACGGCCGGGATCATCACCCCGGCCGAGGCGCTGGCCGGTTTCAGCAACCCGGCCCCGGTCACGATCGCCGCCCTCTACGTGCTCGCCAAGGCGGCCGACAAGACCGGCGCCCTGACGCCGCTGGTTGGGACTCTGCTGGGCACCAACCATTCACAACGCAAGACTACGGCCCGCCTCACCGTACCGACAACACTGGCCTCGGGCTTTTTGAACAACACCCCGATCGTCGCCATGCTGATCCCGCAGGTGGAGAACTGGGCCGCGGCCCGCGATCGGCCTCCCTCGCATTATCTGTTGCCGTTGTCGTACGCGGCCATCCTGGGCGGAGTCGTGACCCTGATGGGAACCGCAACCAACATTGTCGTCTCCGGGCTCCTGGAAGCGGCCGGTTACGATCCTCTCGGGTTCTTCGAGATCACCAAGATCGGTCTCCCGGTTGCCCTGACCGGCCTGGCCCTCATCATTGCCCTGGCTCCGGCCCTCATGCCTTCCCGGCGTTCTGCCAGCCAATCCAGCCGGGAGGAGATGCCGGAGTTCACCGTGGACATGGTCGTTGAAAAAGGCGGTCGGCTGGACGGTGCCTCCGTCGAAGGAGCCGGCCTGCGCAACCTGGCCGGCGTCTTTCTTGTCGAAATCGAACGAAACGGTGAGATGATTGCGGCCGTTGGGCCGGACCAAGTGCTGCACGGTGCCGACCGGCTCAGATTCGCCGGCCGGGTCGATAATGTTGTCGATCTCCAGAACCTCACAGGTCTGACCCTGGCCGAACAAACCCATGTTGATCTGGTCGACACCCCCCAAGCCGCCCACTTCCAAGCAGTGATCGGCGCCGGATCGTTCTTGTCCGGCCGTTCCTTGAAAGAGATCGGCTTCCGGAGCCGGTACCAGGCGGCGGTGGTCGCCATCCACCGGGCCGGGCACCGCGTAGAAGCGAAACTGGGCGACATCGACCTTCGAGCCGGAGACACGCTGCTGGTCATAGCCGATCCCGGCTGGCAAGACCGCTGGAGCGACCGGCAAGACTTCATCCTGATCAGCTCGCTGGCGAGTGTTCCGCGGATCCGCTCCCGGCGGGCACTGGCGGTGGCCGCGGTTGCCGTGGGTATCGTCGCCACGGCCGCCACCGGAATGCTGGCGATGGTCACGGCCGCCTTGCTGGGTGCAGCGGCCCTCGTCGTGTTTGGTGTGGTCAGCCCGCGAGAGGCCAAGGCTTCGGTGGATCTCGACGTCATCGTGACGATCGGTTCGGCCTTCGGTTTAGCCGCCGCCATGGATGCATCGGGTCTGGCGGCAACGATTGCCGGGGGTCTTGTGGACGGCCTGGGAACGATGGGCCCCACCGGTCTTCTGGCGGGCGTCGTCGTGGCAACCGTGGTCCTCAAGGAGTTGATCACCAACAAGGCGGCGGTCTTGCTGATCTTCCCGATCGCCGTCGCCACCGCCAATTCGGTCGAAGCCAATCCGCGCGGATTCGCACTGGCAGTCGCCGTGGTGGCGGCAACCTCTTTTCTCACGCCGATCGGTTTCCAGACCAACATGATGGTGTACGGACCGGGGGGCTATCGGTTTACCGACTATCTGCGTTTGGGTATCCCCCTCACCGTGGCAGTGGTAGCCGTAGTCCTCGTGGGTGTTCCCATCATCTGGCCATTCTGAAGGAGCACCATGAACGAAAGAGATCTGATCAGGATCGAGCGCGCCCTGCTGGCCGCCGAGCAGGTGTTGGACGGCTTCACTCCGGGCGAGATCGAGTCGGTGCTGAAGGCCGGCGGTGATCCGTTGACCATGGCCGACCTCGCCGTAAACGAGGTGCTGGCCAACATCCTGCCCCAGCCCGGTGAGGGCTGGCTCTCTGAGGAAACGGCCGATGACGCCTCCCGGCTCGAGTGCAGTCGGGTATGGGTGGTCGATCCCATCGACGGTACCCGGGAATTCATTCAAGGTATCCCTGAGTGGTGCATCTCGGTTGGTCTGGTCGAAGCAGGGCGCGCCGTGGCGGGCGGCATCCTCAATCCCGCCACCGGCGAACTGATCCTCGGCGGGAAGGGTTTGGGGGTCACCCTCAACGGGCGCCCGGTCGCCATGAGGGCGAGGTCGGACATCCGCGGTGCACTCGTGTTGGCCAGCCGCAGCGAGGTCAAGCGCGGAGAGTGGGACCAGTTCTTCAAAGAGCCGATCTCGATTCGCAACGTCGGTTCCGTCGCCTACAAGCTCGGACTGGTTGCAGCCGGCCTGGCCGACGGCACCTGGACGCTCGTTCCCAAGCATGAGTGGGACGTTGCCGCCGGTGCGGCACTGGTGCTGGCAGGAGGCGGAGCCGTTATGAATCCCGACGGAAGCCCGGCCGTCTTCAATCAATCCAACCCAAAATTGAAGGGTTTCATCGCGGTAGGGTCGAACCTCTCGAGCCCAACCATGGAATTGATCCGGAGGGCCCAAAGCGCCTGAGCGTCGCTCAATCGACGACGGCCAAACCACGGGGGGATCGATTCAGCCGCTCAACCCCGTCTTCGGTGACCGCAACGATGTCCTCGATACGCATCCCGAAACGACCGGGTAGGTAGATACCGGGCTCGATCGAGAAGGTCATTCCCGCTTCTACCTCGAAGCCGTTCCCTTCGACGATGTAGGGGTGTTCATGCGCTTCCAGACCGATACCGTGCCCGGTGCGGTGGATGAAGTACTCCCCCAAGCCGGCGCCGGAGATGATCGCCCGGGCAGTTCGGTCGATGTCCTGGGCAGCGAAACCGGGACGGACCGCGTCGACCGCGGCCGCCTGGGCATCCTCGAGCACCGTGAAGATCCGCCGGTACTCATGGGTCGGCTCGCCAACGTGGAAGGTCCTCGTCGTATCTGAGCAGTACCCGTCCAGCTTGCCGCCGAAGTCGACCACCACCCCGTCGCCCTCTGCAATGAGGCGCTCGCCCGCTTCGTGATGGGGGGAGGCTCCGTTTGGTCCAGAAGCCACGATGCTGAAGGTCGCCGTCTGATGACCTTCCTCGATGGTCAGGTCGGCCACCAGCCTGGAGAGCTCAGCCTCAGTCCTTCCGGAAAAACGCAACTCTTTCAACCGGGCCGCCACCCGATCGGTGGCATGAGCCGCCCGTCGCAGGGCGTCGAGCTCCTCCGGGTCCTTCCTCATTCGTAATTCGCGGGTCAGCGGAGAGGCGATGTCGAACCGGGTCGCCGGGAGGCGCTGCTGGAGCGCCAGCACGAAAGTCGCCCAGGTCTGATCGCCGACCTTCACGGAGTCGACTCCGTCGAGAAGCCGGGCCACGATTCCGACCGGATCTTCGGTTTCTCCCCAGGGAAGAAGCTCAAACACCCCAGGTCGCGGCCTCACTCTGGGTGCCTCCAATTGCGGTACGAGCAACACAGGCGGACGGTCCGCGGTAACCACCAACATCGTGAGGCGCTCGAGCGGCATCGCCTCGTAGCCGGTCAAATACGGCAGATCGGCCCCGACCGAGGCAAGCAGAGCGCCGACCGATTTGGCATCCATGAGTCGCCGGAGAGCGCCGAGACGGGCCCCGTAGTCAATAGTCACCGACGGCCAATCTGCACGGAGACCGCCCGACCCGACGCTTCCAAGGACTCGCGGGCGTGATAGGAGGACCGCACCAGCGGTCCCGCCTCAACCCTCGAGATACCGATGCTTTCCCCATAGCGCCGGTACTCGTTGAACTCGTCCGGGTGAACGTAGCGGTGCACCGGTCGGTGGCGAGCGGTGGGGCGGAGGTACTGGCCGATGGTAATGATGTCAACCCCGACGGCTCGCAGATCGGCCAGGGCCCCGATGACCTCCTCCTTGGTCTCTCCCAATCCGACGATCAGCCCCGATTTGACCGCTCCCGACGGGTTGATCCATTTGGCCCGGGCGAGCAGCGCCAGCGATCGTCCGTAATTAGCGGCAGTCCGAACATCCCGCTGCAACCGGAGCACGGTCTCAGTGTTGTGGTTGAGCACCGATGGCTGCTCGCGCATGACGGTTTCGAGAGCCGGCCGGTCCCCCTTGAAATCTGGTATGAGGACCTCAACATCGCACGTGGGGATCCGCTTGCGGATCTCGCTGATCGTGGCGGCGAAGATCCCGGCGCCTCCGTCGTCGAGATCGTCTCGGTTCACGGAAGTGACTACGGCATGGCGCAGACCCATCTGTTCGACGGCGGCCGCCGCCCGGAACGGTTCGAAGATATCAACCTCGGTCGGCTTGCCGGTGGTGACATCGCAGAAGCTGCACGCCCGGGTGCAACGGTCACCCAGAATCATCAGTGTCGCGGTGCCCTGACTCCAGCACTCATAGATGTTCGGACAGCCCGCTTCCTCGCACACCGTGTTGAGCTCCATGCCTCGCATCAGTTTCTTGAGGTCCGTGTACTCGGAACCCATGTGGGCTCGAACCCGCATCCACTCGGGCCGCTCCGGCTCGCCGGGCAACAGACCCCGCTCGGTCGCGGGCGGCTTACCGGGGGTCGGCGCAAAGGTGCCCTCTTCCAGAAGCCGGTCAACCTCGAACCGCCGGGCCCGCCCCTGCCCGCGCACAAAAGCACCGAGTTGTGTCTCCTGACCCGGGTAATCGAAGACGGTCGCGAATCGCGGTCCCAGCTCCTCGACGACCTCCTCGATCGTCACCGATCGACCCAGCAGTTCGGTGATCGACGTCACTCCCCGATCGGTGATCCCGCACGGATTGATGTGGGCAAAATAGGAAAGATCCGGATTCACGTTGAGCGCAAAGCCGTGCATGGTCACCCCACGGGCCACCCGCACCCCGATCGCCGCCACCTTGCCCCGCTCGGTCCACACCCCGGTGAACCCCGGCTCCGTCCATGCCTCCACTCCCAGCGCATTCAGCGATTCGATCAGCGTTCGCTCCAGCCGGTTCACATATGATTTGACGCGCTTGGCATCCGGCAACGCCAGGACGGGATACCCGACCAGCTGGCCCGGTCCGTGGTAGGTGATGTCGCCGCCCCGATCGACAAAAAACAGCTCCGCCGCCAGTTCGGCCAGCCGCTGATCGGACACCAGCATGTTGGACCGATCGCCGTTCCTCCCCACCGTGTAGGTATGTGGATGTTCGAGCAACAAGAGATAGTCGTCCCCGGATCTACCTTCGACGCGGCCTTCCCAAAAAGCCCGCTGTAGATCCCATGCTTCCGCGTAGGGAACTCGCCCCAGCCACCGGGTCCGCAGGAGCGCCTTCGCCGGCGCGCCACAGGCGCCCCGCAACTCGCGGCCCGCAACCCGCAGCCCGTAGCTCAATTCAGTTCCTGTTCCCAATCCCACGTCTCGAGGCTCTCCTTGATCTTGCGCAGGAACAGCACCGCAGTCGAACCATCGAAGGCCCGGTGGTCCCAGGTCAACCCGAGATAGCCGATGTGCCGAATGGCAATCATGTCCTGACCATCTTCGCTGGTGATCACGGTGGGACGTTTGGCAACGGTGTCGGTCGACAGAATCCCCGTGTTGGGCACATTGATGATCGGGGCAGACATGAAGGACCCGAAAGGTCCCGGGTTAGTGATCGTGAAGGTACTGCCGGCCACGTCATCGGGTTCCAGATTCCCGGCTCGCGCCTTTGTGGCCAGGTCACGGATCTGACGGGCCAGGCCGATCATGCGAAGCCCGTCGGCGTCGTGAATCGTCGCAACGACGAGGCCTCCCTGATCGAGATCGACCGCCACTCCAAGGTTGACCTTGGTGTGGAAGACGGCCTTCTTCTCCTCGAGGTAGTACGAGCTGTTAACTACGGGAAACGCCTTCAGAGCGTCCATGGTGGCCCGGGCGACAAACGGCATGTAGGTGAGCGAAAAGCCCTCTCGTTCCTTGAAGGCGGTCCGATGACGCTGACGAACCCTTTCCACAGGCTCGTAATCGACTTCGACAGAAGTCCACACATGGGCAGCAGTCCGCTTCGCCAGGATCATGTTGGTGCCGATCCTGGTCCGGATACGGTCCAGATCGCGAACGTCGTCACCCTCCATCACCGGGATCGGAAGACCCGACCCGACGGAGGCCGCGGAAGCCGCCGTGCCAGCCGAGGCGAGCGCTGGTGCGGCTGCCGCAGGACGCGCTGTCGGGGCGGCGCGTCCAGCGGCGTCAATCAACTCCAGCACATCGCTCCGGGTGATCCGCCCGGCCCGTCCCGAGCCGGCGATCTTGTTGAGATCGAGGTTGTGCTCTTTGGCGAGCTTGCGAACGACCGGCGAGAGGAACTTGGCCGCTGCACCGTTTTCCGAAAGGGTCGCGTCGAAATCTGCTCTGGTTTTGGCGCCCGCGGCCGGTTCTTCCGCACCCGGTGAAGAAACGGGGACGGGTTCAAAGACCGGAGCCGGTTGAGGAACCGGCCCGGGTTCAGGGACCGGGACAGACTCAGGCGGCGCCGGGGGAGCTGCACCCGCCGGGGCGGGTTCCTCCCCGGCTTCGCCGATGACAATCAGCGGAGTGCCGACGGGAACCGTAACGCCCTCATCAACCAGAATCTCGAGCACCGTTCCGCTCACCGGTGAAGGAACTTCGGTGTCCACCTTGTCCGTAGATACCTCGAACAGGACTTCGTCGGCGGCGATGGGCTCGCCGGGCTTCTTGGCCCAACTGAGAATGGTTCCCTCGGTGACCGTTTCGCCCAGCTGCGGCATGGTGACCGTCGTGGCCATGCTGTCTCCCTTACGCTCTGTGATCGTTTGTCGATGGATTCAATGCAGGCTCCGTCCCGTTGCGGTGAGCAAGGTCTCACCGATCGCCTCCGACAGGGTTGGATGAGCGTGGATGAAGGCTGCCGCTTCTTCCGGTAACGCTTCCCAACCCACGGCGTACATCAGTTCGTGGATTATCTCACCGGCTTGAGGGCCAACCACGGAGGCCCCCAGAATCGGGCCGTCCTTCTTGACTACCAACTTGACCATGCCCCGGTTCTGCCCGATGATCTTGGCCCTGCCTACCCCGGTGAGGCCGTGCGAAGTCGTCTCGACTTCGAAACCCATCTCCCGGGCCCGCTCCTCGGTGTAGCCAACTTCTGCCATCTCCGGGTGGGTGTAGACCACGAGCGGGATCGCCCGGTAATCGACAGGAGCAGGGATTCCGGTAGCGATGAACGTGATGGCCGCGATGGCCTCGGCAAAGCCGGCGTGGGCCAGCTGGGGCGTGCCGGCCACCACATCACCGACGGCGAACACACCGGGTGCCGCGGTCATCATCGTCGCTAAATCCACCTCGATGAATCCACGCTCGACGACTGCGCCGGTGGTCTCAAGACCAACTCCTTGTGTCTGGGGCGCCCGACCGACCGCCACCAGCACGACGTCTACTTCGACCGACTCGTCGCCGTAAGGGACGACCACCGAGTCGTCCTTCATCTCGGCCGCTCCGACCGTGACGCCGGTCTTGATCGTCACCCCGCGCCGGGACAGCTGCTTGCTCAGTTCTTGGGCCGCAGCGGGATCGGCCCCCGGCACGATCTGATCCAGCAACTCGAACAGGTGCACCTCGCTGCCGAGATCAACCAGCAAACTGGCAAATTCGCACCCGATGGCTCCGGCCCCAATGATGGCCACCCGCTGGGGCTGCTGCTCCCAATCGAGCGCATCGTCGGAGCTCACGATGCGAACACCATCGAAGGGATACCCGGGGATGCTGCGAGGAGCGGAGCCGGTGGCCACGATGACGTTGCGACCTTCGAGGGTCTGCTCGCCTTCGCCGCCGACGACGACCTTGCCCGGTCCGTCGAGTCGCCCGAAGCCCGAAACGACATCGACCTTGCGCGCTTTGAGCAAACCGGTGAGACCCCGGACCAACCCTGTTACCACCTCATTCTTCCTGGCGAGAGCGGCCTCCCAATCGAGAACGGGTTCGCCCGCCTCCACACCGAATGTGGCCGCGTCGCGGACTGTGGTGAACACATCTGCCGTGTGCAACCAATGCTTGGCCGGTATACAACCTCGCAAGAGGCAGGTACCGCCGACCGTGGGATCTTTCTCAACCAGAGCCACCGAGAGTCCAAAATTGTGGGCATACAGACCGGCGGCATAACCGCCCGGACCTCCACCGATGATGACAACGTCGTACAAGGTGTCCTCCGTGTGAGAGACCTCAGACTAGTGGCGGGCAGGGTATGTCTCAGGAGTCTGATGAGCAACGCGATTGCGGCTGCCGGGTACGCTGGCCACGTGAAAACCCGCTACCTGTTGATCATCTCCCTCGTCGCAGCTCTCTTGATTCTGGGCGCTTCGGCGGTCTGGCTTCTGATGGCGGTCAATTGAGTTCCTCGTTCGTCCCGGCTCGTGGCTCGTAGCTCGAATCAAAGGACTTCCGGCCCTGGTTAACAGTGGCTCGGAGCTCCACAGTGGAGGGGAGACGTAAGGTCTCCAGGCCCCCGTCGGCCGGGTCCAGCCAGACGCTCGGTGTCCGGCTACTAGCCACGGGGGCTCCATCATGGCCCGGTAGACTCATGGTGACGATCAAAGGGGGCGACGGTGGGACCCATCACGAAGACAGTTCGAGTGAGCGGCAGTTCGCCCCGGTCGATCGAGGACGCCATCTCCGGCATTCTCGGACGGGCCGCCGAAACACTCGAAGAGATCAAGTCATTCAAGGTCATTGAAGTTGAAGGGAACGTAGACGAGTCGGGATCTCCGGCCGAGTACACCGTCACCCTGGACATTCGTTTCGTCGTAAGAGAATCCGCGGCCGAACACGGTTAGCCCGTTGCCACTCACCTCCGTGACCCACCCACTCGGGGATGGTATCTACCGGATCACTCTTCCCCTCCCCTTCCCGAGCCCACAGTCCGTCAACTGTTACCTCTTCGAAGGTGAAAAGGGTTTGACGCTGCTCGACTGCGGAATCGACGGCGTCGAGGAGTTCGAGCTTCTCATCCGGGCCCTCGAGGGCTTCGGCTTTGGCCTGCCTGACCTACATCGTCTGGTTGCTTCCCATCTCCACGTCGATCACATGGGCATGGCCAAACGCATCATCGACACCACCGGATGTGACTGGTTGATGCACGCTTCGACTATTGCGGAGATTCCGCATTACAACGACTGGGGTTCCCGCCGCGACGAACTTGCCCGAGTTGTGGAAGCAAGCGGAGCCCCCGATGAGGTAGTGGAGCGTTTCCGCCTGGAAACGCTTCGCCCGGCCTGGTTCTCGGAAGCGATCCGGCCGACCCATCCCGTTGGGGATGGCCACAAGATCCCGCTGAGCCCAACCCGGCATCTCGAGGTCATCTTCACGCCCGGCCACCAGGCCAATCATCTCTGCCTGCTCGATTCGAGAACGGGGCGACTGTTCTCAGGCGACCACGTGTTGCCCCGCATCAGCCCCTTCATTCCCTATACGGGAGAAGGCCATGATCATCTCGGCGCCTATCTCGATTCGCTGGAGCGCATCGCCGGCCTGGATGCCCGGGAGACCTATCCGGGCCATGGACCGACTATCGCGCGAGGATCGGCGCGGGCTCACCAGATACTGCTCCACCACCAACGGCGCCTGGACGCCATGCTCGAGGTTGTTGCCGAGTGCCCCCGAACACCCTGGCACGTCATGCAGGCGGTCTTCCGGCCCAACCTGAGCTCTCTTGAGGAGCGACTGGCCTTCCAGGAGACTATGGCGCACCTGGAATACCTCAGGAGCCGCAGTCGCGTAGAGCGAGTTTCGAGGGAGGGGCGCTGGGCATACCGAATACCGGATGTGGGACGAGAGGTGTGAGGCAATCGATCGCCGTTGTTTTTCGTTTCTCGTTCTTCGTTCCGAAAACCACACCGACCAACCGGGAATTGGAGAGCAACCAAGAAAGAAGAGCCAAGAGCTATCTCTGCGTGAATCCCCTATTGCGTGCTTCCGCGAGCTCATCTGGAGCGAAACTCGAAAGAAGGTTCTTCACCAACAGGTCGCCTGACGCAACTCGTTCGGACAGTTCGGCATACTGATCCTCGTCGTCGCAGTCGTAGACGACCATGGTGTCGCGCACGCCCACGTATCTGAACTCAGCGAATCTCCGCAACCTGCCCATCACTCCACTCCCGGCCTGCTGCCGGCTTCTTCTCCCGTGTCCCAGTCCTGCCAGTCCTGCCATTCGGCCATCTCATCCGCATCGGGTTCTTCCACCAGCAGATCGGTTCCCGGCGTGTCGACATAGGTGATCCGGTCGATGAGTTCTTCTTCGGTCGACATTTCGAGGTAGCCCATCAAACGATATTGACTTTGTTCATCCGGAATCCACAACGCCACGATCGGCTGATTTCCGTCTTCGCCTCTGGTGGCGATGAGCTGGGGGTAGCGGCGCATTAGTCCCGCTATTCCGTTGACGGCGCTTTCCACGCCGGTCCCATCAAACAGATCGGAGGCCACCTCGGCGGTGACCAGGTCCGCGATTCCGTCCAGATCGCGGGCATTGAATAGATCGACGAACTCGTCACTGGCGTTATCGACTGCGACATCGGTCGCGGCATCGGCCGCTTTGTCGGTCATCTGTTACCTCCACTGAAAATGCACCGCACCGGATCCCCCACCGGGAGCACCAGGGCGGGTGGCGGTGAGGCGGACGTCCTCCACTCCGGAACCGAGCTCGGAGCCAGTGCCAGGAAGGCCGCCAGCATGAGCCGGCCGGCCAGAGCGCGGGACTCAGAAACGAGCGGGTTCACGGTAGGTTCCGAACACGGCCTTCAATCTTGCCACGATCTCTCCTTCGGTGGCCCGCCGGCGAGCCGCTTCAACCAGGAGGGGCATGAGGTTGGCTGCGCCGCGAGCGCCCGACTCCAATTCCGAAAGCGCCTCGTCGACCTTCTGCTGATCCCGGTTGCGCCGGATCCCGGCAATGCGCCCCCGCTGTGTCTGCTCGACCGTTTGGGCGATGCGGAGCAGCTCGATGGGCTCCTCCAGGTTCTTCGCGAACCGGTTGACCCCGACCACGGATCGGTCTCCGGAGTTGACCGCTTTCTCGAACTCATACGCTGAATCGGCGATGGCGGTTTGGAAGTAGCTTTCCTCGATGCCGCGCAACACACCATCCAACATCGAGCCATTGCCGAGTCGATCCACTTCTTGCAGAATGGCTTCGACACGCTGATCCATCCGATCGGTCATCTCCTCAACGAACCAGGAGCCGCCGAGCGGGTCGATCGTGTCCGCGATGCCGGTCTCTTCGGCGAGAACCTGTTGCGTTCGGAGGGCTAGTTCGGCCGCCGCCTCAGTGGGGAGGGCGTACACCTCGTCGAGGGCGTTGGTATGCAGGCTCTGCGTGCCACCCAGCACCGCCGCCAGCGCCTCGACGGTGGTCCTGACGACGTTGTTGTCCGGTTGTTGAGCGGTCAGCGAAACACCGGCCGTCTGGGTGTGGAACCGAAGTTTGAGCGAGCGCTCATCGTCGGTTCCGTACCGTTCCTTCATCCAGCGAGCCCATATCCGGCGGGCCGCACGAAACTTGGCGATCTCCTCGAAGAAATCGATATGAGCGTCGAAGAAGAACGAGAAGCGCGGGGCAAAATCCTCAATGCGCATTCCGGCCCGTTGACAAGCCTCCACATATGCGAATCCGTCTGCGAGAGTGAAAGCCAGTTCCTGGGTGGCGGTTGCTCCGGCTTCCCTGATGTGATAGCCGGAGATGGAGATCGTGTTCCACTGGGGCACCTCCGTGCGGCAGAAGTCGACCATGTCGACGATCAACCGGAGATGGGGCTCCGGGGGGAAGATCCACTCCTTCTGGGCGATGTATTCCTTCAGAATGTCGTTCTGCAACGTGCCCTGCAGCTTCTTCCAAGCAATCCCTTGCTCTTCGGCGGCCACCAGGAGAAAGGCGAAAAGGATCACGGCCGGACCGTTGATGGTCATGGACACGGACACGTCTCCCAGTGGTATCGAGTCGAAAAGGTCCACCATGTCGTCCGCCGAGTCGACGGCAACCCCGCAGTGACCGACTTCGCCGAGCGCCGCCGCATCATCGGAGTCGTACCCCATCAAGGTCGGCATGTCAAAAGCCACCGACAAACCATCCTGACCTTCTGCCAACAGCTTCCGAAACCTCTCGTTAGTGTCGGCCACCCCGGCAAACCCTGCAAACTGACGGATGGTCCAGAGCTTGCCGCGATATCCGGTGGTATGGATACCCCGGGTATACGGATAGGCGCCCGGGTATCCGATGCGGTCGTCGGGTTCCTCACCGTCGACCAGGGCCGGGACCTCTTCGAAAGACAAGCTCGCGAATCGTTCCCGGCGCTTCTGCTGTGCGTCGTAGTCGCGCTGCCAGTCCTGACGCCGGCTCATGGTTTCCTCCCGACGACGACTTCTGCGCCGCAGTTGGGACACAACACCATTTCGATTTCCCCGACGATGAAGGTGAGCGAACACTCAGGACAGGTTGCTTTCGGTGACGGCGCCATCGGCTCGGGAGCGGGGGGCGGCACCGCCAACGTTGGTTCAGGCGTCGCAGCCGGACGGACTTCGTTGACGGCTCCGCAGGCTGGACATGGATATCGACCGGCTCCCTTGACGGGGAACTCGGTGCTGCAGCGCCCACACCGAACACTCATCATGGTGCGTCCTCCACTGGTTCCCCGACCGCCCCGATGGTCACAAGATACCGGGCCTCGCCGGCCAGCACGGCGCGAATATCAGCAGCGTCGTAGGTGGCGCCGTGGCGGCGGCTGATCTGCTGGGCGATGTACTCGACCGCCGGCCCGTGACCACCCGCTACAACGGTCACCTCCCGGGCGCGTTTGCGATCCGCCAGACCTTGGAGGTAGTACACCTCCCATTCGAGAATGCGTCGCACGCCGGCCTTTCCGAGACGCCCGCGTACCTCCTGATCCAGATGTTCGAGTGCGTAGTCGACGGCATCGTCGACGGAATAGACCAGCTCACTACTACCGGAACGGCGTTTGGCCTCCTGCCAAACCATGGCCGCAATCACGACCAGAAAAACTGCAAACAGCAATGCGGCAACAATGACCGCAGTCCGAGGAGACATAGCGTCATGCTACCGACGTCGAACCCTCAACACTGAAGAAACCCGATCGGTGGCCTCGGTCCAGACCCGCACCAGGACCGACCGCCCGGATGCGATGTCGGCGCCTCGGTTCGCCTGGCACATGGTGTGTAGCCTCAGAGAAAGGAGGGGCCGGAATGGATTTTGCTCTGATGACCGAGCCGCAGCTGGGCGGGACGTACGAGGAGCAACTCGCCGCAGCCCGCTGGGCCGAGCAGACAGGCCTGGTGGCCTTCGCTCGGTCAGACCATTACTACTCCAGCCGCCAGCCCCCGGCTGAGGCAACGGACGCTTTTGCGGTGCTGGCCGGGCTCGCCCGGGAAACCACTCGCATCCGGCTGTGCGTGCTCGTTTCGCCCATTACCTTCCGGCACCCGGCGGTGCTGGCCAAGCTGGCCGCCACGATCGACCAGATGTCGGGCGGGCGCCTCGATCTGGGCGTTGGGACCGGTTGGATGGATCTCGAACACGATGCCTTCGGACTGCCTTTCCCGGCCTGGAACGAGCGGTTTGGCCGGCTGGAGGAGGCTCTCCTCTACCTCAAAGCTGCGTTCTCCGACGGACCTCAAGCCTTTGCTGGTAGGTATTACGAGTTAGAGGCCGACGTCCGCCCCAATCCGGAAACCACGATCCCCATCATCGTCGGAGGTCAGGGCCCAAGCCGTACCCCGCGGCTGGCCGGGACTTATGCCGACGAGTACAACCATTTCATTGCCAATCCTTCGGAGATTGCCACCAAGATCGATCGAGTCCGCCGCGCCGCTCAGGAGACCGGCCGCGACCCCGGGAAGGTCACGATGAGCGTGATGGGGCCGGTTTTGGTCGGCCGCGACGAGGCCGACTATCGCCAGAAGCTCGGAGCAGTCGCGGCCGCTCGAAACGATCCGCCCGAAGAGTTGGAACGTCGATGGGCGTCTCTTGGGATCCCGCTCGGTCCTCCTTCCCGAGTCGCCGAAACACTGGCGGAGTTGCGGAACGCCGGAATATCCAAGTTTTACGTCCAGCACCTCGACCTTGCCGACCTGACGAGCCTCGACCAGACGTTCGAGGTATTGCGCTCGTAAGAGTCTTCTCGACCGAGGGGGTTCAAGGATCACCGCCATTGGTCGATAATGGCGATAGCGTTTGGGAGACGTTGAGCGTTCTCCCCTATATCAACTCGGTTTCAATCAAAGGCGGGTCTCCATGCGTGCACGACTGACGGTGATGTTCGTTGCGACGGCGGTGTTCGCCGTTGCCTGCGGCCCGGGCCAAGATGCCACGACGCCGTCGTCGACGACCGCGGCGCAGTCCACCACGGGCCCGCAAGCCGAACGGGTCGCCTTCGCCTACTCCTACGAACCGGGCGACCACCACGATTATGCCTTCGCCCTGGACCAGAACCTCCAGATGACCGTCGTTGCCGAAGGAGATGAGAGCCTGCTCGGCGCGGACCCGTTCGAGGACATCTACGTCACCACCACTGTCAGCGGGACGGTTGCCTACGACATTGCCGAGGGACCCGAACCGGGAACGCGTCAGATTTCGATTTCAGGAGTTTTCGATGAACTCGACATCGCAGGCACCATCGATGGGGAACCTATCGACAAGTCGATGGTTGAAGAAGGAACCGTCCCCGATCTGGTCGAGGTTCCGGACCTCACCATCGTCATCGATGAGCGCGGCCGTCTCGTTTCGATAGATGGCGAGAATGCCCCGGAGGATCTGCCGTTCTTCGGCGATCCGTTCAGCGAGTTGGGCGACTTCACCACCGGTGGCCTTGGGGGGCATTTTGGTCCCGCTTTTCCGGATGAACCTCTGGCAGTGGGAGACACCTGGTCGACCACTGAATCCGAAGAGATGGAAGAACTCGGCACTGCAATGTCGATCACCTCGACCTACGAAGTCACCGGCATGGCGAAGCAAGGCGGACACGACGTAGCAGTAATCGAATTCACCACCGAGACGTCGGAAGTTGTGCTCGACCTCGGTGAGATGTTCCAGCAGCTCTTCGACGCTTTCGGCGAACTCGGGTCGGAGCTGAGCGATGAAACCACGGACACGGCGGTGGAGACTCCGAAGATCACCTTCTTGATCACGGTGGCACCATCTTCTGCGAACGGCACCGTGTGGTTCGACCAGGCAGCCGGCGTCGTCAAAAAGTACGCGCAGGACACAACCACGACCATCTCGATGCTGATGGATTTCTCGGATGCAGAAGCGGTGGTCCGCACGGCCGTCACGATGGACCTCGACATGGCATTGACCGCCGAACTGCTCGAGGGGCCATCGGCCTAAGAGGCAAAAAGACCCGGGAACAGAAACCTGCCTGGAATTCCACTATGTCCGTGGTGTATTTAGGCTGTGGTCATGTCCACTCAACCACTCCTCCAGATTCAAGACCTCCACGCCCGTGTTGCCGACACAGAGATCCTGCGCGGGGTCGACCTCACGGTGGAGCGGGGCGAGATCGCCGCTCTCATGGGTCCCAACGGGTCGGGCAAATCGACGCTGGCCAATGTGCTCATGGGGAATACGAACTACCAGGTGACAGCCGGGCGGATTCTCTTCAAAGGTGAGGACGTCACCACAGCACCGCCCAACCTCCGCGCCACCCTTGGTATGTTCCTCGCGTTCCAGTATCCGGAGGAGATTCCCGGCGTTTCGGTGGTCAACTTCCTGCGCGCGGCCCTCTCCAACCGCACGGGCATCGATTACACCGTGCTGGAGCTCCGTCTCAAAGTCATGGACGCCATGAAAGAACTCGGGATGGAGTCGAGTTTCGCCGATCGGTACCTGAACGAGGGCTTTTCCGGTGGTGAGCGGAAACGCAACGAGGTGCTCCAAATGGCCGTCCTCGAACCGGAGCTGGCGATCATGGACGAAACCGACTCCGGTCTCGACATCGACGCGTTGCGGATCGTCGCCGAGGGGGTCAACCAGCTAACGGGACCGGAACGCGGATTCCTGATCATCACCCACTATCAGCGGCTCCTCGATTACATCACGCCCGATGTCGTCCACATCTTCATGCATGGCCGGGTTCTCACCTCGGGAGGTCCCGAACTCGCTGTGCAGCTGGAAGAGGAAGGCTACGAGGCTTTTCGGACCGGCGTCCCGGTCTGAAAGCCCAGGCGAAATGATCGACTTTTCGCATCTGCGCCAAGATTTCCCGGTGCTCCAGCGCCGGATCCACGGCAAACCCTTGGTTTTTCTCGACTCGGCCGCCTCGAGTCAGAAACCGACCCAGGTGTTGGACGTGATGGATGCCGTCTATCGCACCTACTACGCCAACGTTCATCGTGGGGCCTACTTGCTGTCCGAGGAGTCCACGACCGCATATGAAGAAGCGCGTGGCAAGGTGGCCCGGTTCATCAACGCCGGTTCGCGATCGGAAGTCGTCTTCACCAGAGGGGCCACGACCGCACTGAATATGGTCGCCTTCGGGTGGGGCATGGATCATCTGAGCGCCGGTGACAAGATCATGCTGACCATGATGGAGCACCACGCCAATATGGTCCCGTGGCAGCTCGTCGCCCGCCGGACCGGCGCTGAGCTCGTCTACCTCCCGATGACCGGCGACTACCGACTCGACGTCGACCGCATCCCCGAACTCCTCGACGAGCGGGTCAAGGTGGTCTCATTCACCGGCATGTCAAACGTGACCGGGACCATGCCGCCCGTTGCGGAGATCGCCAAAGTGGCCCGCGACCACGGAGCTCTCGTCGTCGTCGACGCAGCCCAGCTGGTCACCCATGCCCCGGTCGACGTGCAAGAGCTTGGAGCAGATTTCGTCGCGTTCTCCGGCCACAAGATGCTGGGACCCACCGGTATCGGTGCGCTGTGGGGCCGCCCGTCGTTGCTCGAGGAGATGGAGCCCTTCGAAGGCGGAGGTGAGATGATCAGCGACGTCCAACTCAACGGATCGACCTGGGCTCCCGTGCCGCACAAGTTCGAGGCGGGCACCCCACCCATCGTCGAAGCCATCGGCTTGGGGGCGGCGGTTGACTACCTTGAGAAGATAGGCATGGAATTGGTCCGCCGCCACGAGCAAGAACTGACCGGCTACGCGCTGGACAGGCTGGCCGAGTTGCCGGCGGTCCGCGTGTTTGGACCGGCGGATCTCGAACACCGGGGCGGGGTCATCAGCTTTGCGCTCGGCGACGTTCACCCCCACGACGTCGCAACAATTCTCGATCAGGAGGGCATCGCCGTCCGGGCCGGCCACCACTGCGCCAAACCACTCACGCGAGCCCTGGGTGTTCCGGCAACGGTCCGCGCCTCGTTCCAGGTGTACAACACAAGGCAGGACGTCGACGCGCTCTTCGCCGGCCTAAGACGGGCAGAAGAGGTCTTCCGTGTCGATTGAAGAGCTTTACCGGGACGTGATCCTCGACCACAACCGCAACCCTCGCAATCGCGGAACGCTCGATCACCCCGACGCCCACGCCGAGGGCAACAACCCACTGTGCGGAGACGAACTGACCCTCGATCTTCTCTTTGATGGCGACCGGGTCACTGAGGTGGCGATCCAGGGTCAGGGATGCTCGATCAGCCAGTCCTCGGCCTCGATGATGAGCCAGGCCATCAAAGGAAGAACACTCGACGAGGTCCGGAACCTCATCGCCACATTCAAAGCGATGATGGACATTGAGACGGCGCCATCGCAGACCGGGCTCGACCCCGACCGGCCCGGCGCAGTGCTCGGTGACCTCGAAGCACTGCAGGGAGTGCGCAAATTCCCCGTCCGCATCAAGTGCGCCAACCTGGCCTGGACAACGCTCGAAGAAGCGCTCAAGAGTCGTCAGTAATCAGTCGTCAGTCATCAGTCATCAGCCATTCCGACTACTGACTACTAGCGACTGTCCTTATCCCACTCCACCTTCGGTCATTCGCTTGAGATCGAGTGCCTTGTCGATCTCCTCTTCACTCATCAAACCCATTTCCAGCACGACCTCGCGTACGGTTCGGCCACTCGCAAAAGCCTCCTTAGCGGCGATCGAGCCGTTGTCATATCCGATATGGGGATTCAGGGCAGTGACCACGATGACGTTCTTCTCGAGGAGGTGTCTGGCCCGCTCGGCATCCGCCTTGATCCCGTCCACGCATTTCTCCGCCATCAACCGGCAGGCCGCGGCCAGCAGGGAGATCGACTCCCCCAGGTTGCGGGCCATCATCGGCATCATGACGTTGAGCTCAAAGTTACCGTTTGCTCCTCCCCAGGCGACGGCCGTGTCATTTCCCATCACCTGCGCGGCGACCTGCATGGCCATCTCTGGAATGACCGGATTGACCTTGGCAGGCATGATGGAACTTCCCGGCTGCAGGGCCGGGAGCTTGATCTCGGCAATGGCCGTTACCGGACCCGAAGACAACCAGCGGAGATCGTTGGCAATCTTGAAGAGTGAGACCGCAACGGTCTTCAACGACCCCGACGCGTTGACGATCGCATCCTTGGCCGCCTGGGCTTCGAAATGATTGGCAGCCTCGCGGAACGAGTAGCCGGTGCGCTCCGCCATCACCGCGATGACTTTGGCCGCGAACCCCTCCGGGCAATTGATCCCGGTCCCGGTCGCCGTCCCACCCAGGGGGAGCTCCTCGAGTTCCGGAATCACCTTCTCCACCCGTTCCGCGCCTTTGCGGATCTGAGCTGCATACCCGGAGAACTCCTGCCCCAGGGTGACCGGCACTGCATCCATGAGATGGGTTCGTCCCGACTTGACGACACCGGCGAACTCAGCAGCCTTGGCCTCAAGCGATTCGCCCAACTGGACCAGGGCCGGGATCAGATCTTGACGCAATGCGTCCACCGCCGCTACATGCATGGCTGTGGGAAAGGTGTCATTGGAGGACTGGCCGAAATTGACGTCATCGTTGGGGTGCACCAGCTTCGAGCCCGATTCGCCGCCCAGAAGCTGAGTCGCCCGATAGGCAATCACTTCGTTGCTGTTGGTATTGCTTGAGGTTCCCGAACCGGTCTGGAACACATCGACCGGGAACTGGACATCGAGATCACCGGACATGACCTCGTCGGCAGCTTGTCGAATCGCCTCCGCTTTGTCTCCGTCCACAAAACCATCTGCTCCCGACACCTCCGCTGCTGAACCCTTGAGCAACCCAAAAGCCCAGATGATCCGGCGATCGACTCTGAGCCCGGAAACAGGAAAATTGTCAACGGCGCGTTGGGTCGATGCTCCGTAGAAGGCTTCAACCGGCACCTTGACCTCGCCCATCGAGTCGCGTTCAGTCCGATAGTCCATTGTCCGCCCCTCTCCTGGTTGGTCTCTCGTAGCGTAGGCGCCCTCGCCCGAACTCACCCAGGGACCTAAGTCCCATAAACCCGCGGTCAAGACCGAGCTTCGCTCGGCCGATACATACAGCACGAGAGGTGGCACAGGAAACCGTCCACCACGAAAAGAGAGAAAACCACGTGACGCAGACGGTGCGCCGACCTGACGGCTCTCCCGCGGTTGTGCGCGGCACCACCAAGGTGTGGTGGATGGCCGCGATCATTGCTGGAGCTGCGGCTGCCATATGGTATTCGGTACTCGATCTGCCGGTATTGAGAGACTCGCCCCAGTTGCCATGGTGGGCCCTGGCCATAGGCTTCTACGTATCCGAATTGGCCGTCGTTCACCTTCGCTTCCGAAAGGACGCTCACTCTTTCTCCATGAGCGAGATCCCGCTCGTCCTTGGGTTGTTCTTCGCCACACCGGCTCATCTTGCCCTTGGGCAATTGGTGGGTACCGCCGCCGTTTATGCCTTCCACCGCCGGCTCCCGCCTATCAAATTCGCGTTCAATATCGCACAATTCGCGTTCCAAGGAGCATTGGCGATCACTGTATTTCGCGGCATTGTTGCGCTCGGAGATCCACTGGGCATGATCGGGTGGCTGGCGGCAGTGTCGGCCTCACTGGTGGCGGTCATTGCCGCCGACCTGTTGATCAATGTGGCCATCCGGCTCACGGGCGGACGGGTGCCCCGCCACGACCTCTTGCAGGTCCTGGCGCTCAGTTCTCTAGCCGGCTCAATGAATGCGAGTCTCGCCGTGAGTGCCGTCGTCGTGTTGTGGGCGGCACCCTCGGCAAGCTGGCTGGCGCTTATGCCGCCGGTGATTCTCTTTCTCGCTTATCGCGCTTATGTTTCCCAACGCCACGAGCGTGCCAAGCTTGAATCGCTCTACGAGGCCACCCGGTCGTTGCACCGATCACCGCAGATCGAAGCTGCCCTCGTGGCTGCCTGCCGGGACGCCACCCGGATGCTCGACGCCGAATACACGGAAATCCTTCTTTTCTCGGAACTGAACCGGCTGGAAACGTACTGGACTGCAGTCGGACCGGGAGACCGGTTGAGCGTGATGCAACCCGCCGACCTGCCGTTGGGAGCTTGGGAGAGATTGGCCGACGTTGGTCAAGCAACACTACTGAATGAGAGCGATGCTTCCGCCCTCTGCCTTCCTCCATCCGACCGCGGACGTATCGAGGAAGCTATCGTCGCTCCCTTGACAAGCGCCAGCGGGTTGGTCGGGGTCATCATCGTCTTCAACCGGGTCGGCGACATCAGTTCTTTCGCTGCCGATGACGTACCTCTGCTTGACACCCTGGCAAACCAGATCAGCGTGTCGCTCGAGAATGGTCGGCTGGAGGACTCGCTCTCTCAACTCACCGCGTTGAAGGAACGCCTCGAGAACGTCATCAAGTCGAAAGACGAGTTCGTCGCCTCGGTGAGTCATGAATTGCGCACGCCGCTCACCGCGGTGGTCGGGCTGTCTCACGAGCTTCACGACAATTGGTCGATCTACGACGGAGGCGACGCCAGGGAGATCGTCAATCTCATCGCTTCACAGAGTTCTGAATTATCCGACATCATCGAAGACCTCCTGGTCGCAGCCCGGGCGGATATTGGAACGCTCGCGCTCCAGTCGCGCCGCGTCGACCTCCGCTCCGAAATAGAAGCCGTGATTGCCGGCCACTGTGTGATCAGTGGACGTCCGGCCCCGACAGTCGAGATCGGACCCGACGCGGATGTCATCTGGAGCGACCCGCTCCGGTTCCGCCAGATCATCCGCAACCTGCTTTCCAATGCGGCCCGCTACGGCGGAAGCAACGTATCCGTTCATGCCTTTCGGAAGGGCCCCCGGGTGACCGTCGCAGTCAGGGACGACGGGCCGGGTGTGCCCCTTGACCGGGCAGAAACCATCTTCGAGCCCTACACCTCGGCTCACGAGCCCGGATCACAACCCGGGTCGGTTGGGCTCGGATTGGCCGTGTCGCGCACCCTGGCGCAGCTCATGGACGGAGACCTCGTCTACAACGGCAACGGCGGCGTTGCCTTTGAACTGACGATCCCGGCCGACGACTCCACACGCTGAGAGCTATTCCTGCTCCGCGCCGGAGGGGGTTCAGAATGCAGCGACGAAGAACCTAGGGCGCTCAGCTATCGAACGGGGTGTCGGTGAAGTACTCCGAAGCTGCTTTCCGGCGGGGAGGAAGAGCGGAAAGCTCAATCCCCAGCCGTTCCCGGACCGCTTCATATCCCCCGTCCTCGAGCTCACCAGCGAGTTCCGGTCCACCGGATTCAACGATCCGCCCGTTCATCATCACGTGAATCCGGTCGGGGGTGAGATAACGGAGGATACGGCTGTAGTGCGTGATCATCACCACGGCCATGTCCGGGCTGCGCATTGATTCCACGGCCTCTGCAACCTCTCGAACTGCATCGATATCAAGGCCTGAATCGATCTCGTCGAGGATCGCCACCGTGGGAGCCAACACGGCCATCTGGAAGATTTCCGAGCGTTTCTTCTCTCCGCCGGAGAGATCGACGTTGACCGCTCTGTCGAGAAAAGGCTCCATGTCGAATTCACCGGCCATGGCTGCAACGCGCGCTTCGAGCTGCTCGTTCGGGATAGCCCGCTCGTCGGCGATCTCTTCGAGGAATTCGCGCAGGCCGACGCCCGCTATCTCAACCGGGTATTGGAAACCTTGCATGAGTCCGAGTCGGGCCCGATCCGTGACCGACTTGTCGAGGAGTTCGATACCACCGAGCTCGGCGGAACCATCCACCGTGTAGTCCTGTTTCCCGGTCAAGACGTGACAAAGTGTGGACTTGCCGGAGCCGTTCGGTCCCATAATGGCGTGAAGTTCGCCAAAGGGAACTTCGAGGTCGACCCCCTTGAGGATGACCGTGTCGCCCACCGAAGCCCGGACGTCCCGAATCAACAACGCAGCACTGGTCACGATTCCTCCCGTTCATCGAGGAGCAGGTACAGATCTCCGTCCTCAGTCTTGGTTTGGTAGACAGGCACCGGTTTGGTGGCCGGAAGCGAAAGCGGCCGGCCGGTACGTAAATCGAAAGTTGCTCCGTGCCGGGGACATTCGATCTCTGCGCCGAAAACATCCCCTTCCGACAGAGAGGCCTCGGCGTGACTGCAACGGTCTCCGATGGCGTGCACCTCATCCCCAAGACGAAACAACGCAATGCAGTGCCGGCCTGCTTCAATCCGGATGCCACGGCCCTCGGGCAGCGAAGCAGTGGTCGAGATCCTGACCCAGTCGGGCATCACACCCGACCTTCTTGCTGGGCCTGGACGAATTTGCGGTTGACCGCCTCGCGGACCGGCGCGGCCAGTGCCGGATGTGGGAGCCGGTTGATCACCTCTTCGAAGAAACCATGCACGAGCAAACGAGCAGCTCTCGCTTCCGAGAGGCCCCGGCTCATCAGGTAGTAGAGGGGCTCTTCCTCGAGTGGCCCGACGGTCGAGCCATGTCCGCAGATGACATCGTTGCTGAGGATCTCCAGGTTGGGGACCGAGTGAGCCGAGGCGCCCTCAGACAGCACCAGGTTACGGTTCGTCTCAAAGGCGCTCACCTTGGCGATGTCTTTCTCGATCTTTACCAGACCGGTGAAGACCGAGCGGGCATCGTCCTCCACTGCTCCCTTGAGAAAGACATTCGAGGAAGTGTTCGATCCGAGATGGTTCATGAACAGCCGGTAGTCGAGCGTCTGCTCCTGTTCGCCAAAGTACAGGCCGACCAGGTCCGTTGACGCGCCGCGACCGGCCACATCGAGAGTGAGGTGCAACCGTCCCAACCGCCCACCCAGGCCTACCTCGCCCAACCGGGCGTTCGCATCTCGACCGATGAGAACCCGCTCATGAGCGATGCTGTGCGTGTCGTATCCGAAACGCTGCACGGTGCTGAGCTTGAGACGCGCCCCGTCGTTTACGAAGGCCTCGATCTGAGGATTGACGACCAGGAATATTCCGGCCGGCGACCTGAACCCCACCACCACGCTTGCTTCAGCGTTGGCCTCGATCGCCAGCGTGATATGCGGGAAAGACACCGTCCCCTCGGCAGTGGCCTGCACGTCGATATAGAAAGGCCGCTCGACGCTGCGGTTGGCAGGTACCTTCAGGAAGACCCCGTCGTGAGCAAACGCGTGGTGAGCTGCCGAGAACACGTCGAGGTCCGGGGCAATGCCACTGCCAAACAACACCGAAAGGGCGTCCTCGTGATCGGCGAGGCCATCTCGCAAGGACACAAACACAACACCCTCTTCGTTGACCTGCAGATCGGTAACCGTTCCATCGATGATCGTCGCTTGCCCGGCCATTGAGCCGAGCGATCCAGCCACGTCGTCGCCGTCGTCCATGCCTGCGGCCGGGGGCGGGGCCAGCATGAGGTCCTCGAGCCGGAACGGCAGATCAACATACCGCCAAACCTCTTCTGCAGATGACGGCATGTCCAGTTTCTCGAAGAAACCCAAACCTTGCCGGCGCGAGGCAACCAACCAATCGGGGACTTGCCCGTTGAGCTGATCGATTGACTCGGGACGAAGCGGTAGAGCCGGACGGGATGGCACGAGAGAACTCCTCGGAAGTGACGCAACGCCATGGTATTAGCACTGGGCAGATAGGAGAAAAGAAAGGCCCGCTTTTCGTTTCTCGTTTCTCGTCCCTCCCCCCTGGCGAGCGAAGTGAGCGAATCTGGGGGGCGTGGCTTGGTAGACCCAGCCGGATGTGGATCCGTCCCACCAACGAAGAAGCTCATGGCCAGTCCAGAAGGGCTCTCGCCCGTTCGAACACCTCGTCCAGCATCACTTCCGTCAGTCGTCCGGTGAAGGTGTTCTGCTGGCTGGGGTGGTAGGAAGCGATCAGCATCGGGCCTGACGGGCGAAGATCAACCTCCAATCCGTGCGCGAAACGGGGACGCGGTTTGGGGACACTCACCTGGCGTCCGTGCAGAATTCGCAGAACCTGCGCATAGGCCATACCGCCCAGGGGAACGATGACTTCGACGTCGCGAAGGAGATCGAGTTCGGCTTCGAGCCAACCACGGCAATTCTCCTTCTCGGCGGGGATCGGCTTGTTGTCGGGTGGAGCGCATCGAACGATGGCACTCACAAACGCCCCAGCCAGCACCAGACCGTCTCCTCTAGCAACGGCTTCCGGTTGACTGGCGAATCCGGTTCGATGGAGCGCCCGAAACAACCAATCCCCGGATCGGTCGCCCGTGAACATCCGGCCGGTTCGGTTCGCACCATGCGCCGCAGGCGCCAGCCCTACGATGAGGAGTCGGGCTCGCGGGTCTCCGAAACCGGGAACCGGTTTCGCCCAGTATTCCCAGTCGTGGTACGCGACGCGCTTGTGGTGGCCCGCCTGCTCTCTCCAGGTAACCAACCGCGGACATACCCGGCAGCCGACCAGGTCCCTTTCCAGCGTCTCTATCCCCATTTGCAGAGAGTACAAGTGGTCCCCAAGCGGCCGGAAGCGGTAGTCAATCGGCCGTCGCGTCCGTCTCTGGTGGCTTGAGAGCGCCGGGCGTGTGGTTGCTGTTGGCGTTCCACAACATCCAACCGATGTTGTACCGCTCTGCCGCGTCGATCTCGGCCCGCACCTCGGTAGGGCCGTAGTAATAGTCGGCCAGCCAGGGACGCATGATGGCCGTCGACTGCAGCCGGGGCATCCCTGCAGCCAACGCGGCGGCGATGATCTCTCCCGGATGGTCGAACGGTATCTCGTACCCAAACGAACCGTCCGAATAGTGATCCGGGTAGATCATCGGGCTCATGGCATCGACCACCCCGGAAAGATCCTCTGTCCGCTGCCCGATGCCCTGATCGTCGGGAACACTCAGGATGATGGCGAACACGTCTGCCGATACTGCACAACCCCTGGAATTGAGCAGTCCACGGGCCTTTCCCAGGAAATCGGCGATCACGCCCACCCGGGCTGCGCCCGAAACCGGATCGTTGTAGGCACCCAGATACGCCGTACCTCCATCGAATCGGACCGAGCTCCCAAAACCATCGGGAAACCGCACGTAGTCGAATTGGATTTCGTGCACACCCGCCTCGCACGCCTCAACCGCGAGATCGAGGGCGTACTGCCGGGCGGCCGCATCCGTCGGGTCGAGGAAGTACTGACCGTTCTTTTCGAATGGAGTCCCGTCCGGGTTGGTTATCGCCAGATCGGTTCTGGCCCTGGCTGCCACCGGGTCCTGGAACGTCACGAGACGACCGATCATATAGAGATCGTGCTCCTCCACTTCCTGAACCAGGTCACTGAGTTGATAGAACTCCCGGGTGGCACCGACCTCTGCGGCGAGGGGCACGGCGGATGGGTAGTACACGCGCCCGGACTCGTCCTTCAAGTCAACGACCAGCGAATTTATTTCGGTGGTATCGGCCAGATCCAGGAGTCCGTTCCACGCCTCCGCATTCTGCGGTGTCCAACCTGTAACGTGAAGGGCTCTCACCACTCTTGGCTCCAGGACGATATCCAAAGGTCCCGGCTCGCCCTCCCAGGCCACCACCGCAGGCATCCAGGCGGGTCGGGTCACGACGGCTTCTCCGGACAAGACCCGCTCGAGACGAAACGCGCCGTCCACTCCGCTGATCGCTTCCGCGTCGCCGAGCCGCACCGCCGCGCCCGCCACACCATCCCCGGTTGCGTCGGTGACGCGACCCGTGAGCACTACCGGTTCCAAGGCGATCTCCATCGGATCATCGCTGAACTCTTCGAGATTCGCCGTCGCCTCGTGGAATCCGGGCGCAGCCGCGACGACAACTATGGGTTCGTCCTCCCAGATGGTGGAAGCCAGCCCGGCGATGTCCGTCTCCGTCACGAAGCCTTGGAAGTCGACCTGCGCTCCGGCCAACGTGACGCCTGCTTCGTCGACGACGGTGACCGAAACGGAAGGAGGAGGAGGGGGCGGCGGCGCCGGCGTCTCTCCGACCACAACCATCGATGTGGTGAGACACGCGCTCAGCCCGAGGGCCAAGATCATCGCAGTACTTGAACGGATGGTCGTCGTCCGCAGGACCCGGCCAATGTGCATCTCGAAAGGGTACTCATCTTGGCCGGCTGACCGACAACTGAAATGGCGACGCCGGTCGATCAGTCACTTTCGCCGTTGTCAGTGTCACTCCGGCGTGTTACCTTGCAAATGCTGGCAATTACAGGAGATGTGACAGCTTGCCCAAGCGCGGCCGTGATTCAGTCCCTATGTACGACACGGTGGGCATATATCTCGAAGAGGTATCAGCTCACACTCTGCTTGATGCCGAAGATGAGGTGCGGCTGGCGAGGGCGATGGAAGCCGGCCGGAAGGCTCAACATAAGCTCGAGTCCGGCGACGATCTGACTCCCGTTGAGCGCGCCAAGCTCTACCGTCTCGCCCATGCCGGCGAAGAAGCCAAGATGATGTTCATCCGGTGCAATCTGCGCCTCGTCATCTCAATAGCCAAACGTTATGCGGGGCGGGGGCTCGATCTGCTCGATCTCATCCAGGAGGGGAACCTCGGCTTGATCCGGGCGGTCGAGAAATTCGATTGGCGGAAAGGCTTCAAGTTCTCGACCTATGCCACCTGGTGGATCCGTCAGGCGATCACCCGCGGTCTCGGGAACCAGGCCCGCACCATCCGGCTTCCGGTCCACATGGTCGATGTCGTCAGGACCGTGCAGGACACGGAACAAGCCCTGGCCGAAGAATTTCGGCGGCCACCGACCCTGGCGGAGATTGCCGAGTCGAGCGGGCTCGATGTAGAGCGGGTCGAGGCAGCACTTTCGGCTCCGTCTGACACCGTGTCACTTGACCGTCCCGTCGGCGAAGAGGGCGACGCCGAACTGCAGGATTTCGTTGAAGATGAGAGCGCTCCTGACCCGTTTGGTCACACGGCGGCCGTCATGCGACGCCTCCATCTCATCGACGCCCTCCGCATACTGGAGGAAGGCGAACGACAGGTGCTGATGATGCGATTCGGCCTGGACGGGGGTGAACCCCGAACTCTTTCCGATGTGGGGAAGATCTTCAACCTGACTCGCGAGCGGGTTCGGCAGATCGAAGGGCGAGCCATCTCCAAGCTGCGGCATCCTTCATGCTCGATCGATCTCGAGTCTTTGCTGTAACCTGCCGCCATGGAATTCGCAGATTTCGAATTCACTCCCAACCTCCTCATCATCGTGGCGGCTGCGGCCTTCGGCGGTTTGTTGGGAGGTGTCCTGACCGGCCGTAAGGCCTCGGTCGTTGGTTCGATCCTGATGGGCATCATCGGCGGCTTGGTGACCACCGTGCTCACGCGCGCCGCGGATTTCCCACCCGTCGTTGAGGTAGCCGGGTACTCGGTCGTTTATGCGGTGGCGGGTGGCGTTTTCCTGGCAGCCGTAGTCGGCTTCGGCAGTCGTTAGCAGAGCTCTTCTGTCCGGCTTGGCCCTTCCCGAGAACTCCGGCGTCACCGTCCGTCACGTTGCTTCGAGTTTGGCTCAACCACTTCGGCGAGGTCTGATATCTAGAGGTCATAGCCACCGGGCGGCCAACTCAGGCAGGGCCGGCACCTTCGGAATCGGGGCGCACCGGAAGCCCGGCGTCGACCCAACCGCGGAATCCGCCGATCACATCTCCCACGCGCCGGAACCCGAGATCCCTGAGTGCGGAGGCCGCCAGGCTTGACGAATAGCCGTCGTTGCAGACCAGGATGATCTGTCGCTCGAGATCGCTCAGCCTGCCGTCGGCATCCCTCGAATCGGGGTCGCAACGCCATTCGAGCACAGAGAGCGGAACGTGAATTGCGCCAGAAAGAAAGCCTTCCCGGTGGCGGTCGTCGCCACATCGAGTGTCGACGATGACGGCCCCCTGGGTGAGGGCCGTATTGGCCTCGGCCGGCGTGAACCTCTCGATCCGCTGCCGCGCCTGGTCTAGGCGATCTTGGATCGTCGCACGGGCGGCCACCTCGTCTGACCCCTGGTGCTGAAAGGGTTTCCGCATGAGGAAGGCGCTATCCGATCGCTCCGGCTTCCACCATGTTGAGCTCAATCAACCGGTTCATCTCGACGGCGTACTCCATAGGAAGTTCCTTGACGATCGGTTCGATGAAACCGGCCACGATCATCGACGTCGCCTCTTCCTCGCTGAGCCCGCGGCTCATCAAGTAGAAGAGTTGGTCCTCTCCAACCTTGGAAACGGTCGCCTCGTGGCCGATCTGGGCGTCGGCTTCTTCGATCTCCATGTAGGGATAGGTATCCGACCGGGAGTGATCGTCGAGGATCAACGCGTCGCAACGCACGAACGATTTGGTGCGCTGGGCGCCCGGCTCGACCCGGACCAGTCCCCGGTAGCCGGCCCGTCCGCCGCCTCGCGAGATCGATTTGGAGGTGATGGTCGAAGTTGTATCGGAAGCTGCGTGCACGATCTTGGCGCCGGCATCCAGGTGTTGGCCCGGTCCGGCGAACGCGATCGACAGCACTTCGCCGTGGGCGCCCGGCTCCAAGAGCCAGATCGCCGGATACTTCATCGTGAGCTTCGAGCCGAGATTGCCGTCCACCCATTCCATGGTGGCATTCTCATAGGCCGCCGCTCGCTTGGTCACGAGGTTGTACACGTTGTTCGACCAGTTCTGAATGGTGGTGTACCGGCAGCGTCCACCCTTCTTGATCACGATTTCGACCACGGCCGAGTGAAGCGAATCAGTGGAGTAGACCGGGGCAGAACAACCCTCGACGTAGTGGCAGTAGGCGCCCTCGTCGACGATGATCAAAGTTCGTTCAAACTGTCCCATGTTCTCGGCATTGATACGAAAGTAAGCCTGGAGCGGCTGATCGAGGTGAACCCCGGGTGGCACGTAGATGAAAGAACCGCCCGACCACACTGCGGAATTGAGGGCGGCGAATTTGTTGTCGTTCGGTGGGATGATCGTCCCGAAGTACTCTTTGACGATGTCGGGATACTCCCGTACCGCAGTGTCCATATCGGTGAACAACACGCCGAGCCGTTCGAGGTCCTCACGGTTTTTGTGGTACACAACCTCGGACTCGTATTGGGCAGTGACCCCGGCCAGGTACTTGCGCTCCGCCGCGGGGATACCCAGCTTCTCGTAAGTCTCCTTGATCGAATCGGGCACCATATCCCAGTCTTTGGCCTGACCCTCAGTCGGTTTGATGTAGTAGTAGATGTTGTCGAAGTCGATCTCGTTGAGGAGACCACCTCCACCCCACTGCGGGATGGGCTTGCGCAGCCATCGCTGATAGGACTTGAGCCGGAATTCCAGCATCCAGTCCGGCTCACCCTTCATCTGCGACATCTGGCGGATGATGTCCTCGTTCAAACCCCTTTCGGGTTTGAAGACATAGTCCTCTTTGTCACTCCATCCGAGCTTGTACGAACCCAGGTCAATATCGACTGTGGCCATGTCGTTGCTCACCCCAATTAACACTACGGAGATAGGGAATACTACTACCGGTGGATTCCTAGCGTAGGAGCTACGGTACCGGACCGCACCGACGGAAGTTCCCCGCTCGGTAGAGCGGAACTCCTTGGTCGGCCTGGTTGCTGATAGCGTTCCCACAATGCCGGTGATTGTTGTTGGCGCAGATACTCCCGGCGGTGAAGCAATCGTTGCGGCGCTGCTCTTGCGGGGCGGCGAGATACGCGCTTTCGTCACCGACCCGGGCGCCGGAGCCGCGCTCCGAAAACAAGGGGCCAAGGTGGCCCTGGGGGATTTGTCCGACGGATCACACGTGGCGGCGGCTGCCCACCATGCCTTCACGGCGGTGCTGGTAGAGGCGGCGGCATCGGATGGTCGGCCGCTCGCCTTTGCCGACGACGTCACCGGGGTTCTGACGGCATGGGTAGGCGCGCTTGGGGAGGCGAGCGTGCAGCGGGCGATCTGGGTAGGCAATCCGGCCCTGTCGCTCGTCGGCGGTAGCGCACCCGAGGTCACCGTGGTTGCCCCGGCCGGCCGGACCGAGGGGGAACTCGCCGATGAGGTTGCGGATCTCAACGACCGGAAGCGACTCCGACCGGAACCCTGAACCCTGGGTTACTTGAAGTCGGTCTCGCCTCGCGCAATGGCCAGCTCGAGGAGCCAGCGTTCCCAGGCGTCCCGCAGATACGGGTAGGGATTGACGGCTCGCCCGTTGATGTGCAGCTCGAAATGCGTGTGGGCACCCCCCCACTCAGCGTTCCCACTGTCGCCAACGAATCCGATCACTTGACCGGCCTCGACGATATCGCCGACTTCCAGGCCTTCGGCGAACGCGTACTCCGCCCCGCCCCGACGATCATCGGTACCGGGCGTGTCGTTGTTCAGGTGCATGTACCACGAGCTCGTGCCCTCGCCGTGATCGATCGTGATGTGGTACCCCGAACGGTCGCCCTCGCCCATGGTCTCGATCACACCGTCGAGCACCGCAACGACGGGGGCCATCTTGCTACCCATCAAATCAACGCCCCGATGGGTCCGTTCGTCCGGCCGGGCCACCCCCCAGGAATCGACGAACTCGGTCTGCTCGTCGAGCTGGGGGAACCGCAGATACAAAGGGTCGGCCGCCCCCGCCCCGGAAACGGACGAGGCGACGATCGCCAAAGCTGCGATCATGCCGGTGAATACGCGTCGAAAAGCCATCTGTTTACCTGTGCAGGAAAACCCAATCAAACGGTCGGGCCTTGCGACCCTAGTGAGTTACGCGATGTATGCAAATCCATGCATGGCACTTTCCATCAGGATCGGCCCGTCGAGAGGGCGGCCTTGCGGCCGCCCTCTCGATGACAGCTGATCGCTTCAGCTACTTGTTCCGCTTGGCGGCCTTGACCGCCTTCTTTGTGAGGACCCAGTCAGGCGGTCCGTGGCCATCTCCTTCTTCGGCTTCGTCCAGATCCGCCTTTTCGAGCTCGAGCACGTCGTCGAGCCCGTCCGTACCAACGGCGAAGTCGTAGTCGCCTTTCCCGAAATCTTGACCGGCAGCCCACTTGACCAGTTGGCCCTTCGGGCCGTCGTACTCCAGCGCTTTCATTCCATCGTCTTTGAGCCAGTGCACAAACGACGAGACGAAGGAACCGTGGTTGACGTGCCCGTTGTGGCTCACCTCCAGGGTTTCGCAGAATTCTCCGGGAAGCGGGTCCACCACCGGCGGTGGGGGAACGCAGGTGGGAGGTTCGTCCAGATCTTGCCATTCGTCCCAATCTTCCTGCTCGGGGTCACCCCAGTAGAGCACGAAGGTGATGAGGTCGAATACGTCGCCCAGCAGCTCCTGGTCCATCGTCAGCTCAGCGAACCCCGGCTCGAGCGGCTCTTTGGCCGTTTCCGTGTCGTCCGCCAGCGCGGCTCCCATCGAACCCAACACCAGCAGCGCCACCAGCGTCATGACCCCCCAGCGTTTCATTTTCTTCATCGGCAACTCCCATCGCATTGGAATACCACTATTGGTGGTTATCGTCCCCTGCGACAAACACTTTAGGTGGCAACAACGCACACCGCTCCATCGCGGTCACCCGGCGCGTATCGTAGGTCTATGACGGTCCGCGCCCTCCGGTTGCACGGCCCCGGTGACCTGCGATCCGAGGAGGTCGACCTGCGGCCGACCGGGCCCGGCGACGTGGTGGTGGCCGTCGAAGCCTGCGGGGTGTGCGGTTCGGACCTTCACTTCCTCGACGGCTCCGCCCGCACCGGCCACACCCCTATCACCCTTGGACACGAGATTGCCGGTCGGGTGGTGGAGTCGAATGACCCGTCGTGGAAAGTTGACGATGAGGTGGTGGTGGCAGCCGGTGTGACCTGCGGTTCGTGCATGGCGTGCCGCACCGATCGGGAAATGATCTGCGAGCGCCTCTCGATGACGGGAATCGACTTCGATGGGGGGCTGGCAGAGCAAGTGGTGGTGCCGGGCATCGCCCTGCTTGCCCGACTGCCGGGAGTAGCCCCGGCAGTGGCGGCCACCGCCGTCGATGCCGGAGCAACGGCCTTCCATGCGGTGGTTTGTCGAGGACGCGTGCAATCGGGCGACGCGGTGCTGATCATCGGGGCAGGAGGGTTGGGTTCGTACGGCATCCAGATCGCCCGGGCCCGGGGGGCGGCTCCCGTCATCGTCGCCGACCGCGATCCTGCGGCGCTGGCCCGTGCCACGCAGCTACAGGCCGACGAGACGATCCTGGTCGAACCGGGCACCTCCATCGGCCGGGCGGCCAAACTGCTCACCGGCGGAGGCGTCGACACCGCTATCGAGTTCGTCGGTCGGGCCGCGACTCTCGACGCCGCGATCAAGTCGCTCCGCCCCGGGGGCACGGCGGTCGCAGTCGGGGTCGGCCTGGAACCGCTCACCACGCTTCCGCCCGTTTTGTGGGCCCGTCACGAGTACGCCCTCCTGGGCTCGTTCGGCAGTCACCGACGCGACGTCGAACAGATCCTCGACTGGCTGAGCGACAGAACGCTGGTGGCACCAGCACTCGAACAGACCCCGCTTGAAGGGGCCGAACTGGTGATCATGTCGCGGGCGAACGGCTCCCGGCCGGCGAAGGGGCGATTGATGGTGATTCCCTAGGAGCCCTCAGCTCTGTCCCCAATGCCGCTTGGCGGCTTCCTCGAGTGCATCGAGCCGCGTGTAGTAGTCGGGAAACTCATTCAGGTGAGCGAGGGCGATCTTGCCGGTGAGCACCGGGTCGTCCCCGGTGACGTTCGTCTCCGGATCCCGGGTGCCGTGCTCGAGCTCCACATTCAGGCCCATGTGAAACTGCTCGATATCGAAGTCTGCGTCCTCGAACTCAACACCGATGGCGTCCGCGATCCTCTGTGCATCTTCAAGCGTGAACGGCATCCTTGCCTTCCTTTCTCTGCCGACATCATCCGGCGCCAACCGGATCCCGACTACCGCCGGAGGTCACATTCGCGCCGCCGGAAGACTGGTCACGACGCGATGCCGGTGCCCTTCCAGACCTCGGATAGCCTGGCGTAGGCTCCGTCCCGTGCGATCAGATCGTCGTGGGTCCCCTCTTCGACGATCCTCCCCCCATCGACGAGAACCACTCGATCCGCCCGGCGGGCGGTTTGGAGCCGGTGCGCAATGACCATCGCCGTCCGGCCTTCGAACAGAACCGACAACGCGGCTTCGATACGAGCCTCAGTTTCGGGATCGAGGTTGCTGGTGGCCTCGTCGAGAACGATCAGCGCAGGGTCGGCGATCAGTGCCCGGGCCAGTGCCACCAGTTGCCGCTCGCCAGAGGAGAGGCGGCTGCCGCGCTCACGCACCTCGGTGTCGAGCCGTTCGGGCAGGCCGCGGACCCAATCACCGATCCCCATCGTTGCGCAAACGGACCAAATCTCCTCATCTGAAATATCCGGCCGTGCAAAGGCGAGGTTGTCGCGCAGCGTGCCTCCAAAGAGATATCCCTCTTGGGGGACGAGAGCTACGTGTCGCCGGAGTGCCGCAAACGAAAGCTCTCGAAGATCGACACCGTCGATGCTGACGCTGCCCCGAGTCGGGTCGTGGAAACGAACCGCCAGCTTGGCCAAAGTGCTTTTCCCCCCTCCCGTCTCTCCCACCACGGCGACCCGCTCTCCGCACCCGATGGCCAGGTCGATGTCTTCGAGCACAGACGTTTCAGGGTCATAACCGAACGAAACGCCGCGGAAGTTGACCTCACCGCACACCGGTTCCGCCAGCACCGTGGGACGGTCAACCTCCGGCACGGCCGTCCTGGTATCCAGTATCCCGAAAAGCTTGCTGAGGGCTGCCAGCGCGGCCTGTAAGAGGTTGTACACGTTTGACAACTGCACGATCGGTTCAAAGAAGTAGCCCAGATACAGAAGGAACGCCACCAGCGATCCGAACGACATGTCACCATCGAGCACCCGGCTACCGCCCACAAACAGAATGAGAGCGATTCCCAGGCTGGCCAGGAGGTCGACGGCCGGGAAATACGAGGCGATGGCCTTGGCAGCCGACAGATTCGCTTCGAAATAGCGTTGGTTGACCCGCCCGAACTCGATCGCCTGCCGCCCTTCCTGGGTATACGCCTGCACGACCCGTACCCCCGAAATACCTTCCTGCAACGCACCGAGAACCTGTCCGATCTGCTCTCTGATGGCCTGATAGGCACGATCCGCGTAGCGGCGAAAGACGAGTGACATGACAATGAGCAACGGCATGAGGGCAAGCACCGAGAAAGCCAGGGTCACGTCGACCAGCAACATCGCCCCCGTCACCCCGGTCACCATCAGCACGCTGGAGACAACCGACACGGCTCCTTGATTGGCGAATTCGGTCAGGGACTCGATGTCGGACGTCATGCGTGCCACGAGCACGCCCGTCTTCGACCGTCCAAAGAACCCCATATCCAGGCTGATGAGATGACGGAATACCCTGACTCGCATTGACCGCAGGTAACGCTCGGCGACCCAAGCCACGGAGTAGACAGAAACCCTTTGGGACACGTACTGGACGACCAGCACCGCTATCAGGATCAAGGTGGCGTTGGTGATGATCCGCAGATCGCGATCGATCACTCCCTTGTCGATGCCAAGTCTGATGACCAACGGGCTCGCCAGCCTGGCCACCGTGGAGGCAACAGTCGCCGCCATGGCGCCGGCGGCAGGGCCGATGAGATCCTTGCCGTATCCGCCTGCCCGGCGGAGCAACCGGATCGGTCGCTCAACTTTGTTGTCGCCGCCAAACCTGGCGTACATCATGGCGCCCCCTCGTCGGCGGGGAACACCCCGCTCTCGGCGAGGACCTCTCGATAGCGGGGGACGCTGGCCAACAGCTCTTCATGGGGGCCGGAGGCAACCACCTTGCCGTCGTCGAGGAGGATGACCCGATCCGCCAGCGTCAGGGTTGAGGTCCGATGGGCAATAATGATGGTCGTCCGCCCCTCCATCACTTGCTCCAGTGCCGCCCGGATTTCTCCTTCCGTTATTGCGTCAACAGACGAAGTGGCATCGTCGAGAATCAGAATCCGCGGATCACGGAGAATTGCTCTGGCCAGGGCGATGCGCTGTCGCTGGCCACCCGACATGCTGTAGCCCCGCTCCCCCACCACGGTTTCATATCCATCTTCCAGATCGGCGATGAACTCATGGGCCTGGGCGAGTCGGGCAGCCAGGCGAACCTGCTCTTCCGTTGCGTCCGGGTTCCCAAAGGCAATGTTCTCGCCGATGGTCGCAGAGAACAAGAAGGTCTCTTCGAACACCACTGCGACCTCGCTCCGGAGGTCGTCGATCAGTACTCCGGTGATGTCGATGCCGTCAATGCGCACCGATCCGTTGCTTGGGTCATAGAAACGCGGCAACAGATAGGCGAGGGTCGTCTTGCCGGAACCGGTCGACCCAACCAGCGCCACGGAGGATCCCCCGGGGATATGCAGGTCGACGCCGTCCAGTACCGGCGGCCCATCCGGATAGGAAAACGACACATCAGTCAGGCGGACATCGCCGGGGCCATCCGGAAGGCTCGTGGCGCCGTCCAAGTCCCTGATATCGGGGGCGGTCCGCAGGAGGTCGGTCACCCGGGCAGCCGAGGCGGCCGCCCGAGGCAACTCGGCGAAGAACCAACCGGTGATACGCAATGGGAATTGGAGGGCGACCAGATACTGGGTGAAAGCGACAAAATCGCCCAGGGTCATCGAGCCTTCGACCACGCGCCGGCCACCGACCAAGACCACCAGTACTGTGGCGACGGCCGGGATCAGCTCAAAAAGTGGGACATAGATCGAGCGCAGTCGGAGCATGTCCATGGTGCGGGTGAAGATACGGTTGGCAGCCCGGCTGAGCCTTCCTACCTCCTGGTCTTCTTGTCCGTACGACTTGACCACCCGGACCCCAGCAACGACTTCTTCGACCACGTTGGAGAGGTCGGCAAGTCGCTGCTGGACGTCCCAAGAAACCTTCAGAACCCGGCGAGCGTAACGATTCGCCAGAAACAGCAAGGCAGGCACGGTCAACGCCGACAGAAGGCCCAATACCGGGTCGAGCGCCACCAAAACGATCACAACCACTACGAACATGACGAGGTTGGCAGTAGAGATGGGCAGCATCGCGAAGATCAAGCGCACCTGGGAAAGATCGCTCGATGAACGGGCCAACAATTCGCCGGTCGGCACCCGGTCATGAAACGAGAAAGCCAGCCGTTGCAGATGCTCGAAGATCCTGTTGCGGAGATCCGTCTCTGCCCGGTATGACAACGAGAACGCGAAAAACCGACGTCCCCCAATCCCTACGGCCTTGAGCACGCCGGCCGCAACCACCAACCCGACCAGCGGGAGCAACATCTCGCGCTTTTCCCCATCGATCGCCCGATCGATCACCAGTTTGGTGAGGTATGGAGTCAGCACCACCACCGTCATCCAGAGCAATGCGCTGGCGACGCTGAACATTGATTCCCGCCGGTATTGGAGGAGGGTCCGGCCCAGCAACCGCAACCCGGATCGCACCGCCGGATCTCGCAGCGTCGTCGTCACCTCACCTCTCTCCGGCGTCCGACTGCTTCCTGTTCGAGCGTCTCGAGTCCGAGCTTCATTTGCTCGGTGGTGTCGGCTGCCTGACCAGACTTCCGTACGAGCCGCCGCCGCGCTGCGGCGGCCGCTACCGAGCCGGAGACAATGATCAGATACGAGACGACATACAGCCACAAGAGCAGCAAACCAACCGCTCCAAAGGTGGCGTAGGTCGGCCCAAGGCCGCCCGCAGTATTGAGGTAGTACTGCAGGCCGAGTGAGAACCCGACCATTCCTCCGGTCGCCATGAAGGCTGCCAGCCAGGTACCCGGGAGACGGCGCGGCGGCCCAAACCGGTAGAGCAGCCAGAAAAACCCCAACAGGCTGAGCGATGCCACGGGAATCCGTAATGCTGCCCACAGATCAACCGGCCAGGCCAGGTTCGTGATCTCCTGGAGCCAGTCACGGATGGCCCGTCCGGCGATGATCAGCACGAGTGAGAGCGCCAGGGTGAGACCAACGGCGACGGTGAGCCCGGTGGCAATGAGCCGGGTTTCCCACCACGACCGATCTTCATCGATTCCCTCGACTCTGGTAAGCACGCGCATGATCGTGAGCACTCCGCGCGAGCCGAACCAGAGAGCCAGGATGGCGCCCAGCACGATGACGAGGCCTTCGCGGTCGGCGACGATGCCGGATGCGTCCACGAGCGCCGTGCCGATGAACTCGGCAACCTCTACCGGAGCGATCAACGAGATGACCCGAACCGTTTCCGCTTGCGCTTGGTTGGTCCTCCCCAGGAATGAGGCGGCGGTGAGCAAAACCACCGCCCCGGGAACCAGAGCGAAGATGATGTTGTAGGCGATAGCCCCGGCCAGTACGCCCGGGCCTGCGGCGCTGAACCGCACCCAGAACTTGACAACCGGTATCTCCCTGATCCGATCGAAGATCCGTGCAGGCGCCATCACCTCAGATTAGGACCGATGGCGAACGGACTTGCGTCGCTCCCAAACGGGTTCTTCGTACACTGGCGCGGATGCGACGGTCTTCAGCACTCTGGCTCATGGTGGCGGTAGGCCTGGCCTCGTGCACTTCGTGGCTCGGTGCCGGCACCGATGCGATCGCACCAACCACGACCGTCTCCCTCATCAACACGACAGAATCTGCGGCCCCAACCACGAGCTCAACCGTTTCGAGTACAACCACCACGATCCCCGTGCGAGAAGCCGGCACCGTTCCCGGATGGACCGTCGGGCAAGCCTGGGGTTCGGTTCGTGGGCTGACGATGTTTCGCGGCAACCCCACCCGGACGTACTACGGCGAACCGCCGGTGCCCACAAATCCAGATGTGCTGTGGAGCTACCCGGCCGGTGACTCATTGTGCAGCCGCTCGAACGTTGCCGGGACGAGCACTGTCTGGTGCGGGACGGGGTGGACCGGACAACCGGTAGTGTACGAACGTACCGACGGGGTGACCGAAGTCATCTTCGGGGCCTACGACAAGAAGGTCCATTTCCTGGATGGTTCGACCGGTTTGCCGACCAGAGCGCCATTCGTCACCGGCGATCTCATCAAGGGCTCGGTTTCCCTCGATCCGGACGGGTTCCCGCTGCTCTACTTCGGCTCGCGAGACAACAAACTACGGATCGTTGCTCTGGACCGTCCGGAACCGGATTTGCTGTGGGACCTCGATGCGTCCGCTGTGCGCGGAATCTGGAACAACGATTGGGATGGCAACCCCGTAGTCCTCGACGACTTGCTCCTCGAGGGTGGTGAGAATTCCTGGTTCTTCATCATCAAACTCAACCGGGGCTACGACGCAGCGGGATTCGTGACCGTCCAGCCGGAGCGCCTGATTGAGGTCCCTGGATACACAGACGACCTGATCTCCCGCGTTGGCAGCAATGTTTCGATCGAAAACTCGCCGGCAGTCTTCGACAACCGGGTGTACTTCGCGAATTCGGGGGGAAGAATCGTAGGGTTGGACTTGTCCGAGATAGCGGCCGGCCAAGCCCCCGTCGTCTTCGACTATTGGGTAGGCGATGACGTCGACGCCACGATCACTATTGACGGGGAAGGCATGCTGTATATCGCGGCTGAATTGGAGCGGTTCAACGAGCGTTCGGCCGAGCTCGGCCAGTTGATCAAACTCGATCCCTACGCTGCCGATCCCTTCGTGTGGGGCGTTCCCGTCCCACCGCGCGGTCCGGGGGATGGCGGGCTCTGGGCTACCCCGGCCCTGGGGGACGGAGTGCTTTACGCATCGACTCATCCCGGCGAACTCCTGGCGGTCGATACCGAAACCGGGCAGGTGCTTTGGCGGGATGAGATTGGCTTTCACGCCTGGTCGTCGCCGGTCATTGTCGACAAAACCTTGGTGGTCTCCGTCAATTGCGAGACGGGCGGCGGATTGCGGGCCTATTCGCTCGCCGACCCGGCAGAGCCGCAACGGCTCTGGCAGTACGACCACGCATCCGGTTGCATCGAAAGCACCCCGGCCGTCTGGAAAGGAACCATCTTCGTCGGGTCGCGTGATGGAAGGTTTTACGCCTTCGGCGAGAAGTGAGTTGCGAGCTGCGAGCGCCGCCTCATTCCCACTTGAACAGGAAGTACGCGGCTCCCGCCGAGACGACCCCGATCGCCAGCACGGCCACCGAGGGCCCAACTGCCCATTCGCCGCTCAACCAGGGCTCTTGCAACATCTTTATGACCGGCGTCAGAGGGGCGTATTCGCCAATGGCGGCCAGGGATTCGGGTAATACCTCTGGGGGCGGTCCGGCGCCCGAAACGAACATGAAGAGAAACCACAGAAGCAAACCGGCCGACTGAGCAGCCCGGGCGGTGGGAAGCACCGTCCCCACCAAGATCCCGAAAGCGGAGAAACAGACCGCTCCAAGCACAAAAGCGATCAGGAAGAGGCCGGCCGACACGGGGGTGTCGACCTCGGTCGAGGGAAAGGCGACTGCCAGCAGCAGAACGCTGCCGATCGCAGCAATGAAAAAGGAGACAATCAGCTGCGCGCTCAAGAACCCAGTACGAGACACCGAGGACGCTCGCAGCCGGCGCAACACTCCCCGCTCCCGATACTCGGCAATGTGGGCCGGCACGCCGATCATCGCAACGCCCGCGATTGCCAGGCCAACATAGGCCGGCGTATACCAGTTGGTGGGCCCGTACCCGCCGTAGACGACAAAACCCCCATTGCCGCCGGTATCGCCCTCGTTGCCGAACACGCCTCCGAGGACATACAGGACCATGAGCGGGAGAGCGAACGTGAACAACACGGTCACCGGTTCGCGCAGAAAGAGCTTGGTCTCCACCCACGTCATCTTGAGTAGCGAGGTCATTTCTTTCTCATTCCCCCAGCCCCCGTCCGGTCAACCGAAGGAACACGTCCTCGAGCGTTGCCTGTTGGACGCGCAGATCGGTTGGTACGATCCCATTGCGGACCAATTCGGCGCCGACCAGCGCCAAGACCGGGCCGCGACCGACCACAACCACGTGCGGACCTCGGCGCGAGACGGAGTCCACCCACTCGATGGCTTCAAGAAAGGACACATCAGGCCGGTCGGTGCTGAAGTTGACTTGAAGATCTCCTCCATACTCAGCAATCAGGCTCTGGGGGCTGCCGCCGGCGACCACTCGACCTCCATCAACGATTGCCAAACGGTCACAGAGTTGCTCGGCTTCGTCCATGAAATGGGTGACCAGCACGAGAGTCGCCCCGCCGTCCCGAACCGCCTCAATGAGTTGCCAGGTGGCACGGCGGGCCGCCGGATCGAGCCCGGTCGTCATCTCGTCGAGGAACACCACTCGCGGTTCGTTGACGACCGCCAGGGCCACGAGCAGCCGCTGACGTTGACCTCCCGACAAACTGGAGAATGAAGCGGAGGCCTTTTCCGTCAGGCTCCACCGCTCCATCACCTCTCGCCATTCGGGTCCGCCCGGCACAAGGGAGGCAAACAGATCAAGCGCTTCCCAAACCTTCAGCCGGCCCGGTAGTGCGGACTCTTGGAGTTGTGAACCGACCAGCCGGCGAAGTTGGGTCGCCTGGGTGCGGGGATCGAGACCGAGAACTCTGATATCTCCTCCATCAGGCACCCGCAGGCCCTGAGTGATCTCAACACTGGTTGTCTTGCCGGCTCCGTTGGGTCCGAGGAGGCCGAAGATCTCGCCCTCCTCGACCTCGAAGGAGATGTCGTCGACCGCCACAAACGACCCGTACGTTTTGCGCAGATGCTCGACAGAGATGACTGAACCCACCAACGGAACCTAGCCCAAAGCAATGAGCGCCAACCAGCGACCAAGGCATGTCGGGTTTCTGCTCGAAGCTGGGAGCGAAGCGGGCTGGCAGCTGGAAGCCGGGAACCTTTCTAGAGTGAGCTCTATGGACTTCCAGGCCGACGATCTTCTGCCCGCCCCCGAGATCGACTTCGCCATCCTGGCCGATGGAGTTCACGCCTCGGCCGGCAAGATCTACGTCCTGGGAGGTGGGTGGGACACCATTTTTGTGCGCCAATTCCCGGCCCGTCATCACACGCTCGGGCTCGGGCTGAGGATCCGGGTCCCGTGGACAAAAACCGATGAAGAGCTCACGCTGTCGGTCGATCTGGTGGACGAGGATGGCAAGAGCCTCTTCGGGGAACGCAGGCCGGTTCAGAACTTCCGCGTGGCGCGACCGTCCGGCCTGCCCGATGGCAGCGATGTCGGGTTCGTTCGTACGATGACGTTCAACGGTCTCGTGTTCCCAAAGCCGGGCGGGTTTGCTTTCCGGGTGCTCATCGACGGAGACGAGCGGAAGCGAGTTCGCTTTCGAGTGCTCGCCAGAAGCCCGACTGAGCAGGCTTGAGCCGGGTTGCGCGTAGCATTCCGCCCATGTCCTATGAAATGCCTATTTTCCCCCTCGGATCTGTGCTCTTCCCACACGCGGTCCTCCCGCTCCGTGTCTTCGAGCCGCGCTACCAGTCGCTTGTCGACGACTGCTTGAACGGAGACGGCAGATTTGGCGTCGTGTTGATCGAGCGGGGCTCGGAGGTCGGAGGAGGTGATACCCGGTTCTCCAAGGGCACCATTGCACACATCGCCGGAATCGCCGATCTTGAGGACGGCCACCGGTTGGTTCTGGCAGTCGGGACGCGCCGGTTCGAGATTGCGCGCTGGCTCCCCGATGATCCCTACCCCCGCGCCCAGGTGGATGAGCTCGACGATCACGTCGAGAAAGGAATGATGCTGCCGCTGGTGGAAACGGAGCAGAAGCTGCGGCGCGTCCTCGCCTTGATGTCTGAAGCCGGCTACGACATTGGGGATACCTCTTTTCAAGTTTCTGATGAGGTGGACGTTGCCGTACAACAGCTGTGCACCCTGGCCCCTGTGTCTCCCCTTGACGCACAGGAGCTTCTCAGTATCGAACCGCCCGATGAACGCTTGGCCCGATTGGTCCAAGTCCTCGATGAAGAGATCTCCGTGCTGCAGCAGCAGTTGGGGGCCGGCTAGAGATCTTGACCGGCGCCGAGCATCAGATCGTCAATGCGGAACCATCTCACCCCTAGCATCAGGACTGTGACTACCACCGCCGATTGGTACAAAGACGCGATCATCTACGAAGTCCACGTCCGGGCCTTCCGGGATTCGAACGGAGACGGGACCGGCGACTTCCGCGGCTTGACGGAGAAGCTGGACTACTTCCGGGATCTGGGCATTACTGCCATTTGGCTGCTCCCCTTCTACCCATCGCCGCGTCGAGACGACGGCTACGACATCGCCGATTACAACTCCGTCCATCCTGCCTACGGAACGACCCGGGATTTCCGCCGTTTCCTACGCGAAGCCCACCGCCGGGGTCTGCGAGTGATCACGGAGCTGGTCGTCAATCACACTTCCGACCAGCATCCCTGGTTCCAGCGGGCCAGGCGGGCCGAGCCGGGGTCGGTTGAACGAGATTTCTACGTGTGGGGCGACACCCCGGATCGCTATCCCGAGGCCCGTATCATCTTCTCGGACACGGAGACCTCGAACTGGGCGTGGGATCCCGTGGCCCGCGCCTACTACTGGCATCGGTTCTTCTCACATCAACCGGACCTGAACTACGACAACCCGGCCGTCCGCAAAGCCATGTACCAGGTGCTCGACTACTGGCTCGACATGGGCGTCGACGGG
>Ga0224512_10000380_pt1 | contig 47838 bp, 46 predicted proteins | sample SF_May12_sed_USG_4_FD_169103 | JGI IMG/M metagenome (GOLD analysis project Ga0224512, IMG submission 169103) | Sediment microbial communities from San Francisco Bay, California, United States - SF_May12_sed_USGS_13 | ecosystem: Environmental > Aquatic > Marine > Sediment | place: USA... | reverse complement strand
GCGAGGATTGCGGCATAGACCGTTTCGGCGCGCTTCCAATCAGACTCGAAGGTTATCAAGAACCGAATCTCATGCCAGATGAAACCGAAGCCCTCCGTGAAGTTCGCCACCGCAGAAGTGAACACCGACCCGTTGGGAACGTGGATAATCCGCCCGGTTGACTGGTCCGCGTGCACCCAGTTGCCAATTTCGAGGATGCTGAAGCGGAACACCCGAACATCGATCACGTCGCCGGCGTGGTCGCCGATCTCGATTCGGTCGCCAACCCGGAAGGGACGCCGAGCGATGATGTAGAGCCACCCGGCCAGGTTCTTGAGTACGTCGGAAAGGGCAATGGCCACACCGGCCGATAGCAATCCAAGGAACGTCGCAAAGTTGTCGAATTGGATCAGCCAAATCCTCAACAACACGAACACCACTATGAACGTGGACGTGTACGTCGCGATCTTGCGAGCCCGATACCAGACCTCAGGATCCTCGATCCTGCGGTGAATGACCCGTAACACCACCCAGCGCAATAACACCACGGCCAGGACCACCACAACGGACTGGGCGGCCTTCAGTTGGCCGACCGAGAGACCTAAGTTCTCAGCGAAACCTTCCACTGACTCCTCCTTGCGACGAGCTTAGAGCGAGCCCTCACTCCGTGGAGAGGGGTGGCCCGTTCTCTTCCGAGGAACAACCACCACATTCCCCTCTGGACTCCGCAGGATCGTCACATCAGCGCCGTAGTGCCGACGAACAAGATCGGCGGTCAACACCTCGTCCGCCAAACCCGCAGCCTCGGCACGCCCAGCAACGAGCAACACGAGGCGATCGGAGTACTGCGCAGCCAGCGTTAGGTCGTGCATGGCCGCCAGCACGGTGATAGATCGGGTCGCACGGAGTTGATCTACCAGTTCGAGTACCTGCTGCTGGTGGCCCACGTCCAGGGCGGTGGTCGGCTCGTCGAGCAAGAGCACCGGCGCCTCCTGAGCGAGCGCCCGGGCCAGCACCACCCGCTGGAGCTCCCCACCGCTGAGCGATTGGAGGACGCGGTCAGCCATGGTATCGAGATCCAATTCGGCGAGCACCCGATGGGCTACCCTCAGATCACTTCCCGATTCCATCCCCCACACCGGTATATACGGAGTCCGACCCAGCAGGACGTAGTCCAGCACGGTCATACCATCCGGGATCACCGGATTCTGTGGGACCATTGCCACCAGTCGTGATCGGTACTTGGTGGCGATCCCGTTCGCCGGGTTGCCCGTGACGCGGACCTCACCCCGAGCCGGCAGCGTACCGGCCACCACTCGGAGCAAGGTCGATTTGCCAGCGCCATTCGGTCCGATGACAGCAACCCATTCGCCCCCGGCGACATCGAGGTCGACACCGTGCAGCACCTCATGGTCGCCGTACCCGGCGCGTAACCCCCGACACTCAAGACGAGCCATCAGCTGGCCTCGCGACGCCGCAGGATCACGGCGAAAAACGGGGCCCCGACAAACGCCGTCACCACACCAATGGGCAACTCGCCGGGGGAAATCACCGTTCGAGCCAGCAGATCCGCCGCCAGCAAGAAGGCAGCCCCGACCACCATCGACAAGGGGAGGATCACGCGATAACTCACACCCGCCACCATCCGGACTGCGTGGGGCACCACAATCCCGACAAACCCGATCAATCCCGTCATCGATACGACAGCAGCCGACCCGAGCGTCGCCGCGGCAATGATCACCAACCGGGCCCGGACCGGTTTCACTCCCAAGGTGGCCGCTTCTTCTTCTCCGACCGAGAGAACGTCGAGGACGCGCCGGTAGGCGAACAGCACCGCCAGAGAAACCACGACATACGGGAGCACCGTCACAACCTGCGACCATGTGGACGCGCTGAGTCGTCCGAGGAGCCACGTGAAGACCTCCCGGATCCGATCCGAAGATTGTTGCTGCAGAAACGTCTGGACTGCGGCGAGAAAGGACCCGACTGCGACACCTGCCAGGATGAGTGTCGCTGAGGTTCGTCTGCCGCCGGCCGCCCGAGCGAAGTAGTAGGTGGCGCCCACTGCGAGGACTGCGCCGGCGAATGCAGCCACCGGCAAGGTGTCCGCCCCGGCGCCTGCGGCCAGCGCAGCCGTAGCCCCCAACCCGGCTCCGGCCGCCACACCGAGGAGGTAGGGATCGGCAAGAGGATTACGAAAGACACCCTGATAGGCACCCCCGGCGGTGGCCAACATAGCCCCGACCATTGCCCCGAGCACGACCCGCGGAGCCCGCAGTTGCCATATTATGGCGGCGTCTTGCTCGCTCAAGCCGGAATCGACGCTCAGCGGCAGCACCCGATCAGTTATTTCCCTGAGGGCGGCCCCTGCCCCGATTCGCACCGGGCCGACCGTCACGCCCAGGATGACCATGGCCATTAGAGACAACCCACCAAATATGTAGGATCGCCTCCGCATGCTCGAGGGGACCGCGGCCGGGATACTCATGGTCTAGGACACCGAGTTGATGGCCGTCACTATGTCCTCGACGAGATCGACAGTGCGCGGGCCCCACCGTCCGGCGATGTCACCATCCAATTCGAACACCGCGCCCCGACGAACGGCCGTGAGCGTATCCCAACCCGGACGGGCACCAATCGACTCGATGCTCTCTCCAAAATCGGCATCGCCGAGAAAAATGAGGTCGGGATCCTGGGATATGACGTATTCCTCCGAAAGCTGCACGTAACCGGAACCGAAATCATCAGGCACGGCATCCGCGATGTTGGACAATCCGAGGCGACGATAGATGTCTCCCAGAAAGGTCGATGAATTGGCGGAGAACAACGTGTTTTCAACCTCATGGAACACTGTGAGCGAATCTCCAGAAGCGGTGTTGATGAGCGCCTCGACCCTGGTCCGCATCGACGAAACGAGGTTGGCGGCCTCGTCACTGCGACCGGTGACCTCTCCCAGGATCTCGATCTGGTGGTAGGCGTCTTCCATGTTCGATGCCGGCGCGAGGAGAAGTACGGGAATGCCGACCGCCTGCAATGCTGACACTTCACCGAGGAAGTTGAATGCGGTAATTACTAGGTCGGGTTCTACGGCGGCGATCTCTTCGACGTTGAAATTGAAGGCGTCCACTTTCGGGGTTGCCTCGGCAGCAGTGGGGAAGTTGGAGGTCAGGTCGGTCGCAACGACGAGGTGGTCGGCAGCGATGGCAAAGAGGATCTCTGTATGGGTTGCCGAGAGGGACACAATCCGATCCGGGCGTTCGTCGAGCGTCATTTGACCGGCATCGCTATCGACCGTGATGGGCGACGTGCAAGACATCACCAGCACCGCTAGGCCCAGAAGGCACCCTGCCAGGCTCTTCACTAGTCCTCCAATCCCTCGGAGGACGCTCCGCCCGACATGGTCGCACTGAGCGCCCTTCCCACGAGAGCACTTCCGTGAGTATGAAGGCAGGCGACCTGGCTCATCCCTCCCGAGAGGGCATCACAGTTGCGGGACAGCGCCGGATTGGTACCGGACTTCGCTCTTAGCCACTGATGGGACCTTCACAGTGTCCGACTCAATCGGACCCTCGAACCTTAGCGGGCCCGTTGCTGCGCCGGAGAATCTCCCTACACTGGCCCCATGATCCGTCGACCCATCCTGGTGTTGGCAGCGTTGGCCGCAGCCATGCTGGCTTTCCGAAAGCGGCCGATCAGGCTTCCTCAACGCGCAGGAGCCTGGGAGCCGGCTGAGCTCGAGCGGTGATCCACCGCTGATGAAGGTTGCACTCGAGGCCACCGGGAGAACCGGGTCTGCCGCCGCCCGGGTGCTGCTGGCCGAACGATCGGTCGAAGCCGTCGGCTTGATCGGGCGTCGCTCCACGTCGGGCGATCCCCGGATAAGCACAATCACCAACCTCGCCGGCTGGGATGTCCTCGTGAGTGACGATGTGGAGCATGTCGAGCGCCGCTACCGCCAGGCTTCGGACCACGGGATCCCCCTAGTGGTGACAGCCGACGAGGGATCGGTTTCCCACGATCCCGACATCCCGGTCGTCGTGGGTGCGAACCACAGGGCCGGTCTCGCCGCTTGCCTGGCGGTTCACGAATGCACCCGCCACGAGAATCCCATGGAAGTGGTGGTCGGGTGGACCAAAACCGGCCGGCCCTTGCGCCGCGGGCGTCCGCTGGTCTTTCCTCAACCAATTGGGAACCTCTGGGCCCACGAAGCTAGCCCCCCCTGGCCGGGAGCACCCACCGGAACGCAATTCCTGGCCGCACCAATCGAAGGGCGGTGGACGGGACTAGTAGTCAGGGTGACCGCCGCAACACCGGAGGGAGTTGAGGTCCGCACGCTCGGCGTGGCGGACGACAATACCTACCTGGCGGGCATCGCCCTTGCCGCCGCGGTACTGACGGCAGGGACGGGCGCCTACCCGGCCGGCATGAATTATCCCGCTGCGGCGGCCACCGCCTATCTGGAAGCCGCGCTCAGGGCTGGCGTTGAAGTCGCCTCATTCGTAGAGCAAAGGTGAAAAAGCTGCCGCTACTGGGTGCTGCGTACCCCGAACCTCGATCCCGCACCCTCCTCTTCAAAGGCGACCTCTTCGGTGGGCAAATCGACCTCACTGGCGGGCAGCGCAGAAGCAGGCGGAGGCGTGGTGGTCTGCCAACTCCGCGGTATGCGGATACCTGCCTGGGCAGCAGGCGGAACGTTGAGCGTCTCTTCCAATACCACAACCTCTATGCCACCGACGATGTCCGAGATGAGGTTGTACATCAAAGCGGCCAGCGTCGTGAACCCGGTCATGAGCACCGACCACACCACACCCAGAAAGACAGCAACTCTTAGATATCTCTCGCCGTCGGCGAACAGCTGGGCGTCGGCTTCGAGCAGTGTGATCTTCTTGCCGAAGTCCTCAATCGCTTGAGGTATCCCGGCGTTGTTGACCACCGCCCAGAGGATCACCAGACCGAGCACGAAGCCAACGGCCATCACCGCATAGAAGACAATCGAGACCTTCAACACGGTCCACGGATCGAACTTACGTATGACCCTGCGTACTCGCCGCACGGATGCCATGACCATCAACTCCTCGTCAAACGAGTGTAACGCCCAACTTTCGCAACCTCGGTGATCAGTCCTCCCACCCAACGATCCGGGCGGGCGGTCGGTTCCCCGAGCGTGGCCGGTATTTAGTCCTCAAGTTCCTCGATCGGGACCGGGGCGAATGCCGAGATGGTCACATCGGAAGGTAGATTCATGACCTTGACGCCACTGGCTTCACGTTTTTGACGGCTGATCTGATTCACTTCAGTGCGAATCACCACACCTCCGGAAGAAATCACAAAGATGTCGGTGCCGTCAAGGATCGCCCGGGCACCAATCAGGTTTCCGCGCACCCTGGTCAGCTTGATAGCCTTCACACCAAGACCGCCACGCCGCTGATTCGGGAATTCGCTCATTTTGACGCGCTTCCCGTAACCCCCCGACGTGATCACCAGAACTTGCTCACCGTCGGCACTGGAAGCGGCTCCGACCACCCGATCGCCCGCCCGGAGCTTGATGCCGCGTACTCCCCGGGTTGCCCGACCCATCGGTCGAAGGTCCTTTTCCGAAAAACGGATCCCTTGACCCAACTGCGTGAACAACAGCATGTCGTTCTCGCCGCTGGTCGTACGCACGGCCACCAGCTCATCCCCGTCAACAAGATTGATGGCGACCAGGGTTGAATTGCGCGAGTCGTAGTCGCTGAATGGCGTCTTCTTGACGAGGCCCTGCTTGGTCACCATCACCAGGTAGCGAGCGGTCTCATAACTGCGAGTGTCGATCACGGCTTCGATTCGCTCATCCGGACCCAGCGGAAGCACCGATTGTGCCAGCACCCCTTTGGCGGTCCGATCTTTGCGGGGGATCTCGTGCGCCTTGATCCGGTGGACTCTTCCCTGATTCGTGAAGAACAGCAGGTAAGCGTGGGCGGTCGTGTGCACCAGCTTGTTGACAACGTCGTCTTCGTGGAGCGAAGCCGCCTTCACTCCCCGACCCCCTCGGCCTTGCGTCCGGTAGATGCCGGCCGTCACCGACTTGAGGTAGCCGTTGGCAGAAACGGTAACGACCAGTTCGTCATCGGCGATCAAATCCTCCAGCGAAAGATCGCCCTCATCGGGGATGATCCGGCTGCGCCGCTCGTCGGCGTATTTCTCTCGAATCTCGGCCAGTTCTTCACCGATGATGGCCCTCCGGCGCGCTGGGTTGGCCAGGATGGTTTCTAGCGCGACGATCAGATCCGTCAGCTGCTGGAGGTCCTCACGCAGTTTGCCGGTCTCCAGGGCAGTCAGGCGGCGAAGCGGCATATCCAGAATGGCGCTTGCCTGGATCTCCGAGAGCTCAAACCTCTCGATCAACCTGGTCTTCGCCGTCGGGGTGTCTTCGGAAGAGCGGATGATCTGCACCACTTCGTCGATATTGTCGACCGCGACGATCAGACCCTCGAGTACGTGCGCCTTGGCTTTCGCTTCCTCGAGGCGATAACGGGTGCGTCGCTCCACTACCTCCATCTGGTGGTCGATGTAGTAACCGACCATTTCAGCGATATTGAGTGTGCGCGGCACGCTGTCGACCAGCGCCACCATGTTCACCCCGAACGTCTCCTGCAGCTGTGTCATCTTGTACAGCTGGTTGAGCACGACTTGAGGAACCGCTTCCCGCTTTAGCTCGATCACCAGCCGGGTTCCGACCCGATCCGAACTTTCGTTTCGCAGATCGGCGATACCAGCAATCTTCTTGTCATGCACTAGATCAGCGATCTTGGCGAGCACGCGGTCCTGTGACACCTGATAGGGAAGCTCGGTCACGATGATGGCCGTCCGGCCCTTCCTGATCTCCTGCACATCAGCAACGGCCCGCATCTTCACCGACCCTCTTCCGGTGGTTAGCGCCTCGCGAATGCCCCTTGTCCCAACGAGATAGGCACCCGTCGGGAAGTCGGGGCCTTTGACGATCTGGAGATAATCCTCGAGGGGAGCGTCCGGGTTGTCGACGGCGAACATCACAGCATCGATTATCTCCCCCAGGTTGTGAGGAGGGATGTTGGTTGCCATTCCAACCGCGATTCCGGTAGCTCCGTTGGCCAACAGATTCGGGAATCGAGCAGGCACGACCGTTGGTTCCAAAGACTCGCCGCTGTAGTTGTCCTGGAAATCGACGGTGTCCTCGCGGATTCCTTCTAGAAGATGCATGGCGATGGGGGCCAGGCGACTCTCGGTGTAGCGCATCGCCGCCGGTGGGTCGTCTACCGTGCCGAAGTTGCCCTGCGGGGTAATCAGTGGATAGCGGGAGCTGAAATCCTGCCCCAGCCGGACCAAGGCGTCGTAAATCGCATCATTGCCGTGCGGGTGGTAGTTGCCCATCACGTTCCCGACCACTGTCGAGCACTTGCGGAAGCTGGTACCGGGGCGCATCCCGGCCTCAAACATGGAGTAGACAATTCGGCGCTGCACCGGCTTCAGGCCGTCTCTAACATCGGGCAAGGCTCGCGAGACGATGACCGACATCGCGTAATCGAGGAACGACTTCTTGACCTCGTCGTTGATATCTATCGCCGAGGGGGTCTCTTCGTAGGTAAGTTCATCAACCATCCGTGTCTCTTCCCTGTCAGACGTCGAGGAACCGCACGTCTTTGGCATTCCGCTGGATGAACTGCTTACGAGAAGCCACATCGTCCCCCATAAGGGTGGAGAAGATCTCTTCTGCCAGCGCAGCGTCTTCCAACTCGACCTTCACGAGAGTTCGTTGGGTGGGATCCATCGAGGTTTCCCACAGCTCCGAGGCATTCATCTCGCCGAGTCCCTTGAACCGGCTGACATCGAGCTTCTTGCCGTTCATAGCGGCCCGGAGCTGGTCCAGCTCAGCGTCGTCGGACAAGTAGTGGACGTCTTTTCCAGTCTTGACCCGATAGAGGGGTGGCTGGGCAAAGTACATGTATCCGGCCTCGATTAGCGGTCGCATATGCCGGAAGAAAAAGGTCAGGAGCAGCGTGCGGATGTGAGCCCCGTCCACGTCGGCGTCGGTGAGGAGAACGACCTTGTGGTAGCGAGCCTTGGTCAGATCAAATTCTTCGCCAATGCTGGTGCCGATGGCGGTTATCAATGACTGGATCTCAGTGTTCTGCAGAGCCTTCGCCAAGCGGGCCTTCTCGACGTTGATGATCTTGCCGCGAATCGGCAGGATCGCCTGCGTCGCACTGTCGCGAGCCTGTTTGGCCGGCCCGGCGGCGCTATCCCCCTCAACGATGAAGAGTTCACTGATGGAGGCATCGCGTGAGGAGCAATCGGCGAGTTTTCCGGGCAGGCTGGCCGATTCGAGCAGGCTCTTGCGGCGGGTCAGCTCGCGGGCCTTGCGGGCCGCCAGCCTGGCACGGGATGCCATGAGGCTCTTGTCGGCTATGGCCCGGCCTTCGCCGCTATACCGCTCCAACCATTCAGGAAGGAGACGGTTGAGCGTCTTCTCTACGTACCCGCGGATCTCGGTATTGCCGAGCTTGGTCTTGGTCTGTCCTTCGAATTGCGGTTGACGCACTTTGACAGACACCACGGCCGTAACACCTTCTCGGACATCTTCACCGGTGAGGTTTTCGTCCTTCTCTTTGAGGAACCCTTTCGAACGGGCGAACTCGTTGATTGCCCTCGTCAGGGCTTTGCGGAACCCTTCTTCATGCGTGCCGCCTTCGTGCGTATTGATGTTGTTCGCAAAACTCAGCACCATCTCCGTGTAGGAGGATGTCCACTGCAGGGCAACTTCCAGTTCGGCATCGTCGCTCTGATCCTCGAAGTAGACGATGTGAGGATGGAGCGGTTCCTTGGAGGCGTTCAGGTGTTTCACGTAATCGATCAACCCGCCCTTATAGAGAAAGGCCTCCTCAACCGGCTCTTCGCCGCGTTCGTCGACAAGACGGATCTCCAGACCGCTATTGAGAAAGGCCATCTCGCGAAGCCGGGAGGTGACCGTACTGAGATCGAGAGACACCGATTCCGAGAACGTATTCCGAGAGGGCCAGTAGGTAATGGTGGTGCCGGTGCGTTTCCCCGGCTTACCCTTCCTGACGGGACCGGTCGGACGACCTTCTTCAAAGGTCTGGGCCCAGTAGAACCCATCCCGGACAATCTCAGCTTCGAGTCGGGCGGACAGTGCGTTGACGACCGATACACCGACCCCGTGGAGACCCCCGGAAACCTGATAGGCCCCGGCCTCGAACTTTCCGCCAGCATGCAAGGTGGTGAGGACGGTGGTAAGAGCCGACTCCTTGGTCTTCTTGTGTTTATCGACCGGTATCCCGCGCCCGTTGTCCCGCACCTGGACGCTGTCGTCCGCGCGGATCGTCACCTCGATCCGCGTGCAATAGCCGGCCATCGCCTCATCGACCGCGTTGTCGATCACTTCCCACAAGAGATGATGGAGCCCCCGCGGTCCGGTCGATCCGATATACATACCCGGACGGCGACGTACGGCTTCGAGGCCTTCGAGGACGGTGATATCGGCGGCCCCATAATTCTCAGAGGCGCGATTCGCAGTTCTCACAAAGCTCCTTCAAGAAGAATGACCCAAAGCGAAACCACCCGACGAGTCCCGCCAGAGCCATTGTTTACACGAGTGTAAGTATACCCTTTTAGAGGGGTTAGCCCAAGCTCTCGACCCCCAGAAACGCCAATAATTCAGGGCCTTTCCCAAGGCTTTACCCGCAAATGCGCGGATCACCTCACCGGGGGCGGGGCCTGCACGCGAACCGTTGCAACCGCGCCCTCACCGAACTGGCCATCGAGGGCCCGAATGAGGTCGCCAACCGCATATCGCAGGAGCCTGACCGCCTCGGGCGACCTTGCCTCGACTAGGAGCTCTCCACCCTTGAGCAACAACGGGCTGGAGTGGGAACACCATGGCTCGGGCGCCAAGGTTTCCCATTCGTCAACCAACTTCAGCATGACATCGAGTCGCTTGATCCCAAGGTTCTGCAACGCCTCGGCGATCAATCCGCCCATCGATTCGAGCCGGCTCACCGGATTCTCCCGGGCTGCACCACAAAGGTGCGTCCGTGCACCGGAATTTCTTCCTCCCGCGCCGTCGTGATGAAGGTCTGGGCCTGAGGCAACATCCCGGCCAGCGCGTTGGCTCTGTCCAGGTCCAATTCGGAGAACACATCGTCGAGGAGCAACAGCGCTGGCTCCCCCGTCGCCTCGCTGACGGACCGATGTGAGGCCAGGCGTAGGCTCAAGGCCAACGTGCGCTGCTCCCCCTGGCTAGCCCTGGTCCTGGCATCGCGGCCATCCACCGTGAACCACGGCTCGTCTCGATGCGGTCCCATCGTGGTCACTCTCCGTTCGGTATCCGCCCGACGGCTGCGGCGGAGAGCTTCGGCCAGGATCTCAGCAACCGTCTGCGATGGCGTTCCCTCCAATGACCCTCCCCATTTCGACGCATAGTGCAGTTCAACGCGGGTGGCGACGGTCGCCAGCCTATCGTAGGTGTCGACAATCCATTCCCGCAGGGCTTCGGCTGCAGCCGACCGACGTACCATCAGTTTGCCTGCTGCCAATGACAGCCTCTCATCCCATACTGCCAGCGTCGGTTCGTCCACTTCCCTGCCTGCTTCGCGTAACAAGGTGTTTCGCTGTCGCAGGGAGCGCTCGTAATCCTGCTGGTCGAGGTGAGCACCTGGCCAAATCTGGACGGCTACCCCATCGAGAAAGTCCCTGCGGTAAGCCGGACCGCGTTTGACGATATCGAGGTCATCAGGAAGGAAAACGACACCTCGCACGTGACCGAGCAGATCTGTCGAGCGGGTAGGACGTTGACCATTGACGCGGATCCGCCGCCGACCACCCTGCGGTAGTTCGGCTTCGATCAAGGACGTACTCTGGACGTGCTGTACTTCTCCCCGCACCACAGCCGCCTCGGCTTCGTCATTGATCAAGGCTTCGTCGGGCGCGCCCCGGAAAGAACGAAGCGACGTGAGGTAGGCAGCTGCCTCGAGAAGATTGGTCTTACCCGCACCATTTGGGCCTACGAAGACGTTGACCCCCGGATCCGGCTCCAGGCGGAGTTCATGGTACGAGCGGAAGTCTTTGAGCTCGAGCCAGGAGAACTCCATTCAGATACGAACGGGCATCAACAGATAGGTGAATCGGTCGTCATCAACGCCTCTGATAACACTCGGCTTCAGTCCGTCCGTGACCTCGATCTGAACCTCATCCGTCTCGATGGCGGCCACTCCATCGGTCAAATAACGAGGGTTGAAGGCAATTGTTACTTCGCTGCTCTCGCCTTGATAATCACCCGGGATGTGTTCCGTCTCACCGCCCACATCTTGGCGCGTGACCGTAACCTCGACCCCGCCGTCCATCAACCGAAGCCTTACCGGAATGTGATCTTCGGCAACCAGCGAAGCGCGCCCGAGGGCCTCCAGCAGGCCTACCTTGGTCACCACCACACGATTCGGATATGACTCCGGCAGGAGCTGGCGGTAATTGGGAAACGTACCTTCGATAAGACGCAACGTCAGTGATCCGCGGGCGGACCCAAATACGGCTTCTCGCTGCTGTACCGAGAATTGCATCTTTGTGGCTCCAACCGTCCGGCTCAATTCCCTCAATCCCCGTGCCGGAACAAGCCCTGATTCCTGCAAGGAAACCCCGGGTAGTTTCCTCACTGCCAGTCGATACGAGTCGGTAGCGACCAGTCTGACGCCTTCGTCGTCAGACTCGAACAGAACTCCGGTCAGGATGGGCCGGGCAGAATCGACCGAGGCTCCTACGGTTGCTTGAGCAATAGCCGCCACAATTTCATCCCCGTCGGCGTCGACGGCGCCCTCGAAATCAACCTCACCGAGGTGGGGGAACTCATCAACCGGCAATTCGCGGAGACTGAAGCGCGGTCCCACACCCATTATCTCGACCTCGCCGTCGCCGGACGCTACCGTCACCGCACCCGCGGGCATCTTCCTGATGGCCTCAGTGGCCAGTCGGGCGGGGACTACAACCGAACCCTCTTCCAGGACCTCTACCTCGGTAGTGGTCCTCACGGTCATTTCCAAGTCGGTTCCAGTCACTCTGAGATTCTTCCTCTGCACCTCACAAAGAACGCCTTGCAGGATGGCCTGGGCAGGTCGCACTCCGACTCCCCGATTAGCTCTCGAGAACACATCGGCTAAGTCGTCTCGTTCAGCTCGTATCCGCAAGTTGTCCCAACCCTTCTTTTTCTAACTTCTTAAGTTCGAACGGTAGTAGATGTAGTAGGCCCTGTGGATTGGGGAGAACCTGCCAAAGTGGCTGGTCAGAGCACCAGAGGACTGTGCACACTGCTTGGGGGTATCGGGAAACCTATCCACATTGCATTGGAAGGGATTGGACTTGCGTGTGGACAAGATCAGGTTCTCCTCAGCTGTTGGGAAAGAGCGGTGACTCTCTCGAAGACTTGATGATCCGTGAGTATGAGGCCCTTTACCTTGTCGATGGCATGCATGACGGTCGTGTGATCGCGACCGCCAAACAGGGAACCGATTTTGGGGAGGGATAGGTCTGTTTGTTCCCGGCAGAGATACATGGCGACTTGGCGGGAGAGGACAAGGGGTTGGCGGCGGCTGGGGCTCCGGAGGTCATCAACGGAGAACCCGTATGCGGCCGCCGTGGCCACGAGGATGTCTTCTGCGGTGACCGGCCGTTGCGACGCAGCCGGCACTATGTCCTGGAGCACGTCCTGGGCCATGTCGAGAGTGATGGTCTGGTTGGTAAGAGCGGCGTAGGCGGTGACTCGGGTGAGGGCACCTTCCAACTCCCGGATGTTGTCTTGGACGTTCTCGGCGATGAAGTGAAGTACTTCCTCACCGACTCGTTTGGGAGAGTATTCGGCGTTTTTGTGAAGGATGGCAATACGTGTTTCAACGTCGGGTGGTTGGATGTCGGTGAGGAGACCCCATTCAAATCGGCTGCGGAGCCGGTCCTCCAGGGTGGCTAGGTGCTTGGGATGGCGGTCGGAGGTGATGACCATTTGCTTGCCGGCTTCATACAGGTCGTTGAACGTGTGAAAGAACTCCTCGAGGATCTGTTCCTTCCGCTCGAAGAACTGAACGTCATCGAGGAGCAAGACGTCTGTGGTGCGATAGCGGGCCTTGAACTCATCCATGCGCTTCTTGCGGATACCGTCGATGAAATCATTGAAGAAATTCTCGGATGAGACATAGCGGACGAGGGCGACGGGTCGTAGTTCGACGACATGGTGGCCAACTGCATGGAGCAGGTGAGTTTTCCCCAACCCGGCCCCGCCGTAGATAAACAAGGGGTTGTAGTGGCCGCCGGGTTGTTCGGCGACGGCCATAGCGGCTGCATGGGCAAATCGGTTTGACTGCCCGACCACAAAATCCTCGAAGGTGTACTTTGCCTGGAGGCGGCGTTCCGCCCCGGTGAGTTCCGGCGAAGGACGGGCCAGGTCGGCCGGCGACACCTCTTCTTCGTCTTCGATGTCGGCATCACCGATCATTGTGCTGGTTGGATCGATCTCGAAAACGAGTTCGCTGGCAGGTCCAAAGGTCACTTCGGCTGCTTCTTCGAGAACGGCGAGGTGCTTTTCACAGACCCAACGCAAATGGAATTCGCTGGGTGCGGTGATGCTAATCGACCCTTGGCGCGGTTTGACTTCCAATGGAGCCAGCCAGGTCTGCCAATTGACGGGGCTCACACGGGTTTGCACCGCACTTCTGAAGAAGTCCACTTCCCCCGTCAGCGACTGAGGTTCCGCCACGTGTCCCCTCCCGAGTCACTACGTCTGCGTTTGTAGATTCTCTATCCACAGATCTGTCCACAATGTGTGGAAAAATCCGTATATCGGCCGGTTTACCCAAGAAGCGACACACAACCGGATAGTCGAAATCCGGGGGAAGTAAAGCCGATCCATGGGCGTCCAGCGGTCAGCGAGTATATGCGTTCACTAAGTGGGCCACAAGAGCGTCAAATCGGGTCCCAACCGCGTATTCCGACATCACGACGGATCAGTTTACCCAGCTTGAGGCCAGTTTTCATGGGACGAAGTCAAGACCCGAGCGATAGGTGGGTCCCAAAAGGGGCAAAAGAGCTTTTCGCGTCCTAGGAAATATCTTCGCGGTGTGATCTTTGGGCGGTTGGCCGGTCACTTTTCGCGGCACCTGGACGGTGGTCGCCTTTGACAAGTGGTGCACCCGCTGTAACCTTTTTGTCCACCTCATTATTCGAAAACCGAGGTCCGATGAAACGTACCTATCAACCCAATGTTCGGCGACGCAAGAGAAAGCATGGTTTTCGTGCCCGGATGCGAACCCGTTCCGGACGTGCCATCCTGAGGCGTCGGCGTGGCAAAGGCCGGCAGCGAATCTCAGCCTAGAGGCCGGCGCTACGCCTCACTCCGTGGTCGGAACGCCTTCCAGAAGGTCTTTCGTACGGGAATACGCCGTCGTAGCGGCGGGGTGACCGTTATCGTTGGCTCGGGTGCGCCCGGCCCGCCGCGCGTCGGCGTGGTGGCCGGAGCGAAGGAGGTTGGTAGCGCCGTGCAACGCAACCGCGCGAAACGTCGCCTGCGAGAGGTGCTTGTGGGTATACCCCTGCAGGATGGCTGCGACTACGTGGTCATCGCTTCTCAGAGTGTGCTGACCGCACCGTTTGGAGAGGTAGAAGGATGGTTGCGACGGGTGGTTGGTGAGGAGACGCAAGATGGCTGATATCGAAGTGAAACGAATCGGGCCGGCGGCTCGGCTGGGGCGGGCCGTAATCCGCATCTACCAGAAGGCGGTTTCGCCTTCGATCGGCAAGAACTGTCGCTACTCTCCCACCTGTTCTCAGTATTCGTATCAGGCGATTGGCCGTTTCGGGCTGCGGCGCGGAACGTGGATGGGGATGAAGCGTATCGGTCGCTGCCATCCGCTCGCTGAAGGCGGGTACGACCCGGTGCCGGCTTCCTCTAGGAAAGACACCTGATGCTCGACGCCCTCGCCAGGATCATCGCCGTCCCGATGACGTTCTTCTTCGAACTCATCCCCAACTACGGTCTTGCCATAATTTTCCTTACATTAGTGGTCAACGTCCTGATGTTCCCCTTGACGCTCAAACAGACCCGCTCGACGCGGGCAATGACGGAAATCCAACCAGAGGTCAAGAAGCTGCAGAAGCAGTACAAGGACGAACAGGAGACACTGCAAAAAGAGATGATGGCCCTCTACAAGGAAAAGGGCGTCAACCCGGCGGGGTGCCTCTTTCCAATGCTGATCCAGATGCCCATCTGGTTTGGGCTCTTCCGGCTCCTGAGGGACCCTCTTAACGAGTTGAGTAACAATCCAGATTCAGTATCGTTTATTCCAGAAACTTCCAAACTGTACGCTACGTTGAGTAGGGAGACAGAGGGCAAGTTCCTCGGTATGGATTTGGGGACATCACCGAGCCAGGTGGTGACGGCTGATACGGGTTTTGATCTGGGGAATGCCCTCCCCTACTTGCTGATCGTGTTGATCGTGTTGGGTACCGCATATTTCCAGCAATGGCAGACAACGCGCGGCCAGAAGCAGGACAGCGCTCAAGCGCGTCAGATGCAGATGGTGACCAAGATCATGCCGCTGATGTTCGGTTTCTTCGCCTATTCGTTCCCGGCGGGACTGAACATCTACTTCGTCACCGCCAACATCTTCCGAATCGGTCAGCAGGCTTTGATCTTCAAGATCGACGGCCGACCGACCCCGCCGCAGCGGGAACCGGAGCCGGAGCCAGAGGAGATACCCAAGAAGCCGCCATCGCCATCCGTCTCGGAGAAGAAGCGCAAGCGGCGCAGGAGGAAATAGCTGTGGAGTGGGTTGAAGTCACAGGACCTTCGGTAGAAGTGGCCGTGGAGGCCGCTCTGGCGGAGCTGGGCATCGCATCTCCGGAAGAGGTGGATGTCGAAGTCCTCCAGCAACCGGAAAAGGGCTTTCTCGGGATCGGTCGCACAGATGCGGTCGTCCGGGTGAAGCCGCGACCGAAGAAGAGACGGCGGAACCGTTCGTCAGCGAAGAAACGGTCTGGCGATCAGCGTGCCACCCAGGGGCGGGATCGGCAGACGCAATCCACTCAGGGGCGGGACCAGCGGGCCCCAGGGCAGGCACGCGATCAGCGGAAGACGACCGGTCAGCGTCAGGAGCGGTCTGGTGGTCGCGCCGGCCCGCCTGAGAAGAAGAGAACCGACAGCCGCGAGCGCAAGGCCGACCGAGCTGACGAATCTGTACCAGAAGCAAGGGAGACAACCGTGAGCCGAGAAGAGCAGGCCAGCGTCGTGGGCGAATTCCTCGAGGGTCTGCTCGATGCGTTTGGCCTCGAAGGAAGCGTCGAGACGCGTGTTGACGAAGACATTATTTACGCGGATATCGTGGGTAGCGAAACGGAAGCCCTGGTGGGTTCCAGGGGCGTTATCTTGCAGTCCATTCATGAGCTAGCCAAGACCGTTGTGCAACGAAAGACCCAGGAGTCAGCCCGTATTCGGCTCGACATCGCCGGGTATGCGGAGCGACGTCGTGAGGCGCTCAAGATCTACGCCCAACGCTTGGGAAGGCAAGTTTTGGAAGAGGGCGGTGAGGTCATGGTCGAACCCATGAATGCAGCGGAGCGGAAAGTCATTCACGACACGGTGAGCGAGATCGAGGGTGTGCGGACCTACTCAGAAGGCGAAGAACCACGGCGGTCGGTCGTTATCGCCGCTGAAGAGTAGGCGCCGGGCGGAGTTTCATCCAGTTTCACGTGAAACATCTCGAGGTGTATCGCTCAGCCGTAGAGCGAGTTTTGGGATGGCTAGGACTGGCCTCGCTACACCCGACACAATGGGATGAGCTAGAGCGCTATGCGGTTTGGCTGAAGGGTGAGGCCATGGTGGCGGGAGGAATTGGACCTCGCGAAGCCGACCGGATCTGGACCCGGCACCTCGCCGATTCGTTGGCCTTTGCCTATCCCTGGCGGAAGACTGGTCCCCCAGCCAGGCTGCTCGATGTAGGTGCTGGCGTCGGACTCCCGGGTATCCCGCTGGCGGTTCTGTGGCCTGATACCAATGTCACCTTGCTCGATCGATCCATAAGACGAGTGGACCTGGCCAGGAGGGCCGTCCGGCGCGTCGGACTCGACAACGTGAGTGTGCGGCGCGGGGACGCCAGTTCGGAATCGCCGGAGTGGGAAGGGGCCGCTTTTAGGGCCGTTTTCTCACAGGAACGAGCCTGTGAGGTAGCCAACGCAGTGCTGCATCCGGCAGGAACTGCGGTTATAGGGCTGCGGGGAGCCGATACGAACAGGGCGCTAGGCGGGACATCGATGGGTGAGCGAATCACTCGAGTAGTCGACGTGCCGCCAACGGTCCTTGACGGAACTGCCTCACTTCTTATCATGGGACCTAGTGGAGACTGAACACGATTTCACGGTTATTGCCATCACCAATCAAAAGGGCGGCGTTGGCAAGTCCACGACGGCAATAAACCTGGCTGCAGCTTTGGCGTATCAGGGAGAGCGGGTGCTGGTGGTCGACCTGGATCCCCAGGGGAACAGCACTTCTGGGCTGGGCATCGATCGATCGGCAATTTCGTCGTCGATCTACGACGTCATTATCCGTGAGGCGCCATTGATTGACGTAATCGAGCCAACCAGTGTGCGGGACCTGTTTGTGGTCCCTGCCACTATTGACCTGGCCGGGTCGGAGATTGAACTAGTTTCGATGTTCTCTCGCGAGTTGCGGCTCCGTCAGGCCCTCATGCATATCGACAAAGACTACGACTTCGTTCTGATCGATTGTCCACCCTCTCTCGGGCTTCTGACTATCAACGCTCTGGCTGCTTCGAGCGAGGTTCTCATACCGATTCAATGTGAGTACTACGCCCTCGAGGGCTTGAGCCAATTGATGAAGAATATCGACCTGGTCGCGGGCAATCTCAATCCAACTCTAGAGGTCGGGGGCGTTGTCCTGACCATGTTTGATGGCAGGACCAACCTCTCCTCCGATGTTGTTTCTCAAGTCAGGAATTTTTTTGGTGATCTTGCCTACAAGACAGTAATCCCGAGATCCGTTCGGTTGTCTGAAGCTCCCTCGTATGGAGAACCCATCGAAGCATTCGATCCGATGAGCAGAGGGGCTATCGCCTATCGAGAGCTCGGACGTGAGTTCCGCCGGCGACACGGTCGCGAGTAGGAGGACAAACACATGTCAATTCGCAGGAGCGGACTTGGAAGGGGTCTCGAGGCTTTGATTCCAAGAGGCGAGGAGATCAACACCGGGTTCGCCGTCATTCCGATCGACCGCGTTTCGGCCAATCCTCACCAGCCGCGTTCGGTCTTTGACGAGGAAGCTCTTGCTTCTCTGGCCGCATCGATCGTGGAGGTCGGTGTGCTGCAGCCGATCATCGTCCGCGAAGGCGAAGAGGGTTCGTACACATTGGTAGCCGGCGAGCGACGATGGCGAGCTGCCAAGAAGGTGGGGCTGAAAGAGATTCCGGCCATTCTCCGGGAGAGTGACGACAGGTCTCTGCTAACCGAGGCGCTGGTCGAGAACCTTCAACGCGAGGACCTGAGCCCGCTTGAGGAGGCTACCGCCTATCAGGAGCTTCTTGAAGACTTTGGGCTCACGCATGAGGACGTGGGCAATCGAGTGGGGAAGAGCAGGTCGGCCGTCACGAACTCGCTTCGTCTACTTCAGCTTCCCGCTGCCATTCAAGGCAAACTGGAACGAGGGGAGTTGTCAGCCGGACATGCTCGGGCTCTCCTGGGTCTCGAGGACCGCAAGTTCGCCGAGCACATTGCAGAAAGGGCGGTGGAAGAGGGGTGGTCTGTACGTCAAGTAGAGGATGCGGTCCGTGCCAGGAACGAGGCCGTTTCGGATGATCACACCGGACGGCGCCCGGCAATTCCCCGACCGGCTGCAATCGTCGAGCTGGAGCAACGGCTTCGGGATAGGCTGTCGGCCCGAGTCAAGATCAAATATGCCAATGATCGGGGCAAACTCGTCATCGACTTCAACTCGCTCGATGATCTTGAGCGGATCTACCGCCAGTTTTTTCCAGGATAGGGGTTTCGCAGACCCTCGAGTGTCCGGTTACCTCAGCCAGCCTTGTCGCGACTATGGAGATCGACATCACTCTGGGCGGAGGAAAAGAATTCGTTGATGGCCGTCGCAACCATCTTGCCGAGATCCTCGTTCATGTCCTGGGTGGCGACCACCACTGCAGGAGCCCGGGTCTCCTTGAGCATGGGGTGAGCTCGCCCCTCGTACGGCAGGCCGACCTGGTCGGCGATGGCTGCTGCCAGGAGGGCGCCTGCTTCGCTTCTGCTCATTGACGAGGCAAAGAAGAAGACCGACGGCGGCTCGGCGTAAGGAAGTTGAAATGACACTATGAGGGAGGCCCCCAGCCGGTTGGCGCGGCGTGCCCTGATCCGCTCCGGGAGGAGGGTATCGCTGCTTCGCGACAGGAGCGGAATGGCACCCTTCTGCTGCAAAACGAGGGCTGTTTCGCTGGCCGCCAGCCAGGTCCGATTCGCCTCGTCGGTGTCGCGGCAGGCCGGATCGAGGTAGACGCGGGCGCCAACCACGGAGGGGGGAAGACCTCGCAGCCACTCACGTTCGCGTACGGCTTCTCGCCCGGTCTTCTGTGTGGCCCTGGCGACCAGGTGAAGCTCCGCCAGCGTCCGGGGACCCGCGATGCCATCTTCTGACATACCCCGGTTCTGCTGGAAGTCAACGAGGGCCCGCAAGGTCGTGGGGCCGAATACCCCGTCGACCTTGTCGGCATCGAATCCCAGCGAATTCAGCCTTCGCTGTAATTCGGCCACGTCGTCCCCGCGCAGCATCGGGCGTCTTTGGTAGAGCAAACGGTCGCCCAACCGAAAACCGGCCTCGTAGATTGCTCTCCAAGTCTCGGGCCCCACAATCCCATCGGCAGGCAAACCGCGACGTCGCTGGAAGGCGTTGACTGCCGAACGAGTGGCTTCACCGAACTCGCTGCGGGGGTCGGCGCTGCACTGATAGCCAAGCGCGCTCAACCGATCCTGGATGTCGCTGACCGCGGTCCCTGAGTCGCCCGACCTGTAAAGCCTCACGGCCCTATGGTCGCATATTTGGCACCGCGAGGCGCAAGTTGGGGACAGAATCCCGTTGGTCCTCTCCCCGCCTCGCTGCGTTATCTTCCTTGTCCGGCTGGGTGTGAATACGTCAAGTCGGCTCGGGGGCAGAAGTCCGGTCTGCTGGCGTCGAATGGTCGAGAGCAGCGACGACACGCGACCAGGACGGTTCGGGTCAGGTGAGAAACGGCGCCAGCTCCGACACCATCATGTGCTTGGGGCGGGCCCCGACTATCCGCTTCTTTTCGACACCTTGTTGGAAGACAATCATGGTCGGAATGCTCATGACGTCGTAGGTGGCGGCCACGGAAGGGTTCTCGTCAACGTTCAGCTTGGCAATGGTGATCTGGTCGGGATATTCCCTTCCTATTTCTTCCAGAACCGGGGCGACCATTCTGCAGGGCCCACACCATTCCGCCCAAAAATCGACCAGTACTGCCTTATCTCCGGCGACAGAGTCCTCGAAGTTGGCATCGGTAACGGTCACTGCATTGTCTCCCATCGATCTTCTCTCTTTCCTAATCAGTAGGGGTGAACAGACGTCGACCGCCATTCATTCCTGGTGGAGCCAACGTTCCACATCGATGGCTGCCTGGCATCCCGTGCCGGCTGCCGTCACCGCCTGACGGTAGATCGCGTCGGCGACGTCGCCCGCCGCGAATACACCGTCCACGGACGTTCCGGTCGATCCATCGCCTCGCAGGGTCAGATAACCGACCTCATCCATCTCGAGTTGACCCTGGAAGAGCTCGGTATTCGGAGTGTGGCCGATGGCTACAAACAGGCCGTCCGTCTTCATCTCGGCCGTGGCGCCCGTCTCGAGATTGCGGATTCTGATTCCGGTGAGCTCGTCCTCACCGAGCATCTCCTCAACGACGGTGTTCCAGACCACCTCGATTTTCGGGTGGTCCAGAGCGCGTTTGGCCATGATGGCCGAAGCGCGGAACTCGTCACGACGGTGGATGATGGTGACTTTGGAGGCGAACTTGGTGAGGAACATGGCTTCCTCCATGGCCGAGTCTCCGCCACCGACCACCACGATCTGCCGTTCTCGAAAAAAGAAACCATCGCAGGTCGCACAGGCCGAAACGCCGCGACCGCGCAACCGTTCCTCCCCGGGGAGGTCCAACCAACGTGCGGAGGCTCCAGTGGAAATGATTACCGCTTCGGCGTGGTGTTCGTCGGTGCCGACCCATACCCTGAACGGCCGAGAGCTGAAGTCGACTCTTGTGACATCGACCGTTTCAATGCGGGTTTCGAACCGTTCGGCTTGTTTGCGCATCTGGTCCATCAGATCAGGGCCCAGGATTCCATCCGGGAACCCCGGGTAGTTCTCGACGTCGGTTGTCAGCATCAGCTGTCCGCCGGCTTGGCTCCCTTCAAATAGCAGCGGCTTCAAGTTGGCTCGGGCGGCGTAGATCGCAGCGGTCAGCCCGGCCGGACCGGAGCCGATGATGATCAAGTTCTCACTCATTGTCTTCTTTCGATTCGCGTTTCCGTATCGCCCACACAAACGCACCGCCGACCACAAAAAGTCCTCCGAACAGCGCGTATGCGCCGAGGTTGCCCAGCGGAACGGCTACCGCCTGGAAGATGGCGCGGATCAGGTATATGACGGCTACGAACGCGAGAGTCACAGCGATGATTCCCAAAGCCGTGATCTTGATAGCCCGATCGAAACGATCAATCGTCAGTGAACGGACCTTGAGTACGGTTTTCTCGAGCAGATCGGCAAAGCGGGTGGCAAATTCGTCCATGGGCTGCAGGTTAGCTTGATCGTCAGACGGATCTTAAGTTGGTCACTCCAACATAGCGATCAGGCTGCAATCGGTGATGGAATACACATTGACAAGGGCATCGATAAGGTAGATCTCCACCTCATCGCCGTCGACGGTGGCTCGCCCAATCGCCGTAACGGTTCCCTCGCCGCGGGCGATGTCTTCACAGACCAGGGCAGATTCGACCGAGAGCGAATGCAGTTCGGGCGGTCTTGGGTAGGAGTCTGCGCCTGCTACTTCCCCGACCAAGCGGTCCGCGATGTCCGCAAGCTCTGCGCTGGAAATGGATCCGTACTCCTGGATGCTGGACTCGGGAGCCGCCTGAGCGGCGATCGTGGTTGGGGCGAGCTCGGCTGCATCATCGAATTCGGCTGAGTCAGTGGCCTCAGACAGCCCTTCCTCGGCAGCGGTGCGCTGAGTGTCGTTCGCGGCCGTCGTTACGGCGGCCGTGTCGGTGCTACCCGACCCATTGACGAGAACGGATCCGACCCCCACGACGACCAACAGGGCAGCAGCTGCGGCCATGACCGGCATCAATCGGTGGAACCACGGAACAGCGGCCTTCGAATCTGATTTCTTGTCGAGCGGCGTGAACTCGGCGGCCACCCTTCTGTGGAGCTCCGCCTTTTCGAGATCAGTCATGATGACTACCGGAGCGGCCCGGAGAGCCACCAACGCTTCCCGCTGCAATTCAAGGTCTTTGCTGCAGACCTCACAAGACGCAAGCGAGGCTTCCGCAACTGCCTGCTCCTGCTGATTCATCGCACCGTCTGCGATGGCAGCAATCAGTTCGTGGTCGTGCTCATGCATCATGTTCATCTCTTTGATGAGCAGATAACCCCGAAAAGTTCCTGAGTTGTTCGGCCAGGAGGCGCCTACCCCTAAAAACCCTCGATTTGACCGTCCCGATAGGAACTTCTAGTGCCTCAGCAATTGTCTGCAACGGGAGACCTTCGAGATCGCTCAGCACCACCGCCACCCTGAACTCGGGGGCTAGATCGGCCAGGGCTCGCTCGAGGTCCGGGCGGAGTTCGATCGACTGAAGGGTTTCTTCGCTGCGAGAATCGGCCGGATCGTTGTTGTCCGGCAGCGGTTGGGCTAGATGGCGTTGGCTACGCCGGAGCTGGTCGTAACAAGTGTTGACGGCAATCCGGTACAGCCAGGTGCTGAAAGCCGATGCCCCCGAGAACTGCTGGGCCTTTCGGTAGACCGTGATAAACGTCTCCTGGACTGCATCGAGGGCTGCTTCTCGATTGGAGAGGATCCGTAGACACACCGCGAACACTCGGTCCTCATGAGCTCGCATGAGCTCATCGAACGCCCGACGATCGCCGCCTTCCACGAATGAAGAGATCAGTTGCGCGTCCTCGGCGGACCGGAAACTCATGGAAGGAAGCGTAGTTCCGCCAGGGATGCGTAAAAGCCATCCTCCTGGGGTGGGAGATCGGTTAGCCACAGCAGCCAGAACCCGTCCTCGCGTTCGGGGATCTGGGTTTCCACCCGTTCCCCCGAAACCGTGCCGCTAGCGAGCCGCTCCCACCCTTCGACGCCGCTGGCAGGAAGGACATCTGACCACATGATGGCGTAGGCAGTTTCGTTGCTCAGCCCGGTCGCCACGATTTGGACGGGCCGTCCGATCAACTCGACTGCTATGCCAACCCCCCGCTTGAGTTGTGGCAACGGGTCGAAGTACCTCTCGGTTCGCCAACTCGTCGCAGGGTCCCCGTCGATGATCTTGGGGATGTTCTCGTCGTGCTCGCTGCCGTCTCCTTCCGGGTCGTAGGAGAAAGCCCTCACGATGGTGGTCGGCTCCCCCTCGATGGTGGTGACGGCCACGGTTGAGGTGGTGGCGGGCGCAACCGTCGTGGTACTGGCACCGGGCGCGTCCGGAAAGAGAATGGGAGACCCGGGTCCAGACGGCAGGACTAACCCGATGGCCACAATCCCCACCGCTAAAATCGCCAGAAGGGCCGCCGGAGCCAACCACCGCCAAGACCAACCCGAGGAAACCGGGGTGGCAGTGGGAGTCTGGGTCGTAGCATGCAGCGCCCTGGCTAATCCGGCGGCATCGAGGTCACCTCGTCGGGCCTGCTCAAGCGCATCGTCAACCACCGAGGGAATGCCGTCGACCACTTGCGAGGGGGAAGCCATACCAGCCGGCCGGCCCGTTATGGAGGTTCCCAGGGTCTCCGCTAGAGCCCGGATATCTTCGGCAACCGAAGCGCCGGCGTGGGGACGTCCGAACGAACCGAGTTTGGCCGGATGAGAACCAGAGAAGTAGACCGCCCCTGCGTCGATAGCGCCGTGGATGCCTCCGCTTTGATGGAAGGCGGCGAGCCCTTCAGCAAGCCCGGCGGCGTTCGGCAAGAACTCGTCGACCGGTATCGTTTCACCGGCGGCCAGCCGGTCGGCCATGGATACACCTCCGGCCCACTCCGTGACGGAATAGGCGCCTGCTTCGAGCTGTCCGGCGGCATAGACGGATACCAGGTGTACATGGGTGGTGGCGGCCGCCGAGCGGGTGTCGTCCACAAATGCTCGTCGCCGGTCTTCTGATGTCTCGGGCCCGAGCACCCGTATGAGAACCGGCCGGTCGAGAGCGGTATCGGTGGCGAGCCATTCTTCGACATCGTGATCGCGGCCCAGCCGCACTTCGAGGCTGTAGCGATCTGGAAGCGGGGGCGGCACCTATGTCTCCCGGAGGCTATGCAGCTCTCACCTTATCGGCGCTTCAGGCTCAGTTAGGTACTGCAACCCACACATAGGATCACTACCTTCAAGCCCTCGAGGCCCCCAACTTCGTTTTTCCTTTGTTGAACAGTCAACGATGCGCGGTACTCGATCGTGCGGTCGTCGTGCCAACCCCTCTGAACACCGTCTCAGCGTCAATGAGCGCTGAGGTGATAGGCGAAGCCAAGCACTCCCGGCCCGGAATGGGTTCCAACAACGGGGCCTATACCGGCGATCAGGTGGGTGGGGATCAAAGTCGAGATCTGCTGGCGGAACTCTTCCACATCCGGCGAATCGCCGGTCAGGATTGCAACTTCCTCGATCGCGGAGCCCAACGAGTCGGCTCGCTCCAAGAGTGTCGCGAGTGCTCTGGATCGGGTTCTGACCCTGCCCACGGCCGCAACCACTCCGTTGTCCATCGTGATCAAAGGCTTGATGTTGAGTAACCCACCGAGGAACGCCTGTGTCGTCCCGATCCGGCCGCCGCGCTGCAGATATTCGAGGGTGTCGAGTGCGGCGATGAAATTGGTTCGATCTCGAGAAGCGAGGGCAGCGGCCTCCACCTGCTCCAGGCCGGCACCACGGGCGGCGGCTCGCGCCGCTTCGAGTACTTGAAACCCAAGAGCCATCGAAACATTGCGGGAGTCCACCACCTTCACCGGGATCGCATCGGTCTGCTCGGCGGCGATTACAGCTGCCTGATAGGTGGCACTGAGACTCGAACTGAGGCAGACGGTCACCACGCCATCGGCTCCGTCTTCGGCCAGGCAATTAAATCTCTCCCGGAAGTCTCCAGCGCTCGGTGCGGATGTCTCAGGAAGATCGGACGACATCTTCAGTTCGTCCCAGAACCCTTCGGCGGTCAGGTCGATGCGGTCGGTAAACTCGCGGTCTCCGAACCTGATGGTCAGTGGGACAATTTCGATTCCGTGGGTGGCGGCCAACTCATCGGGTAGGTCACACGACGAGTCGGTTGCAACTCGGATCAACTGCGCTCCCTTCGCCTCATTGGACTCTAGGAGACTGTGGAACAATGCATGTCACGCATTTCGACACCTTGGATCACGGCTTCTTCTGGTCATTTCGGCGACCAGGAAACCTGCGGCCTGGCGATTCGCGGGTAGATGCGACCTTTCGGACTGAGAGAAAAGGACCGGTCGACCTGGGTCAAGTAGGCGCCTGGGATTCACGACTCGGCATCATTTGGAGCCTGCGAGCCGGAGTGTGTCAACGACGGCACAGGCGAAACACCGTCAACTGGTCGAGCATCTTCTCAAATCCCTCAGAGACGTACAACTGGGCGGCGGATTCGTTCTCGGGTTGCGTATTCAGCATCATCGAACGTGCTCCGTGACGCCTCGCCCATTTGCAGGCGACTCGCACGAGTGATCGGCCTATGCCTTGTCGGGCGTAATCTGGATGGACCGCCACACGTTGGAGGTAGCCGGCGATCGAGCCAACTCCGATGATGACGAAGCCGGCGGCCCGATCACCGTCTTGAGCGAGCAGTAAGGTTGCATGGGGTGTGGCCGCCATAGCCTCCTGGAGACCGTCCCTGTCGAGTTTCCAGAGCGGTGGAAACGCAGCGTGATCGATCCTCTCGACAGATTCCCAATCATGGGCCTCGGCGATGGTGACGTTGTGGGAAGGCTCGGGAAGTGATCCAACGAGTTGGCGCGAGTACAGGTCCAGTGCCAAGTATGGCTCATAACCTGCCGAGATCCAGATAGCGGAAGATACCTCCGGCAGCGGAGGAGAAGTTACTCCAGAGACTCCTCGACCGAGAAGGTAGTCGCCACAGGAGGCGAGGAACTCGGAGCTACCGCGCATGAGACGGAGAGTTGCATCCGGGATTTCTGGATTCCACGGCCGGGCCTCAGCCTTAGCCCACCCGTGCCGAAGAATCAGCCGGCCCGGCCAGCTGCCCGCTACTCGCATCTGGAGTTCCCTCGGATCGATCGAGTCAATCGATGGTCGCACATGTGCCTCACATCGTAGAGCGGCCGCAAGATCCTCCGTAGTTGGTGTAGGCAACACCGCCGATGACCTGCCACCATGGAGCCATGAAGGTACTGGTTGCGACACACCCGGCATTTGCCGGACACAGCACCGGGCCATGGCATCCGGAACGCCCGGACCGCTTGTCGGCTGCCAGAGCGGGAGTGGCCGACGCGCCTGTAGACGTCGTCGATTTCTCACCTTCCTGTGCTGACCTGGAACTGCTGGCCGGTGTGCACTTGCCCGAATACGTCGAGTCGATCAGGCAGTTCTGTGCGGTGGGGGGAGGTGCACTCGATCCCGACACAATGGTGGGCGTCGAATCATGGGAGGCGGCGTTGCGAGCCGCTGGTGCTGGTCCTGGCGCTGCCGATCTCCTCCTACGAGGAACGGCTGATGTCGCGTTCCTGCCTATCCGACCGCCCGGCCACCATGCCCTGGAGGATCGAGCGATGGGGTTCTGCATTTTCAACAATGTGGCGGTGACGGCCCGGCTCCTCACCGGTATGAGGCACAAGGTGGCCATCGTCGATTGGGATGTGCACCATGGGAACGGAACTCAGGAGATGTTTCTGATGGACCCCGACGTTCTCTACATCTCCCTTCATGAGTTTCCGGCGTACCCGGGTTCAGGATGGGTCGACGAAGTGGGCCTGGGTCCGGCAGCCGGAACGGCCGTGAACTTCCCGATGCCGACCGGGACGGGGGGAGATGTGTATAGGGCTTCGTTTGATCGGGTAGTGCTTCCCATTCTGACGGCCTTCAAGCCCGATTGGCTTCTCGTCAGCGCCGGGTACGACGCCCACCAGGCCGATCCGCTCGCCGGGCTTTCCTTGCTTGAGAGCGACTACGCGGCGATGGCATTAGCGCTACGCGAGGTGGTGGGGGTAGGGAGAACGATCCTCTTTCTCGAGGGCGGATACAACCTGAAGGCCATCCAGGGTTGTGTTGCAGCCACTCTCAGTGGTTTGGCCGGAGTGTCCGTGCCTGACGAGGCTTCGCGTGCGGCTTCCGGGCTGCGCTCCTGGAGGGCGCTCGAGTTCGTAGTTGAGGCGCAAGCGCCCCACTGGCAAGTGGTTTAAGAACCACACGTCCACTGCCGATACACCCTCCAATAGGCAGGCACGCGCACCCCGGAGGACAGATGACGGTTCCGCTCGACGAGTTGTTGAGAAAAATGATGGACGTCGAAGCGTCCGACGTTCATCTCAAGGTTGGCTCACCACCGGTAATGCGCATTGATGGCGATCTGCATCCGACCAGCCTGCCGACCCTCACGCCGCAGGACACCGAGTCGTATGCGCAGGGCATCTTGACCCCCCGAGCCGCTGCCGAGTTTGCCGACAACAGTGAGGCTGATTTCGCCTACGGCAAGTCGGATCTTGGGAGGTTTCGTGTCAACGTGTTTCGTCAGCGCGGATCCGTGAGTCTGGTGTTGCGCCAGGTGTTGCCGTCGACGAAGAGTTTCGAGAATCTGGGCCTGCCGCCCATTCTCAACAAGCTCTCGAACGAACCCCGCGGGTTGGTGCTGGTGACGGGGCCGACCGGGTCCGGAAAGACGACGACGCTTGCCTCCATCATCGACTTCATTAACAGCAACAAGCGGGTCAATATCCTCACTATCGAGGACCCGATCGAAGTGCTACATGCGGACAAGATGGCGATCGTCGCTCAGCGCGAGGTGGGCTCCGATACCAAGGACTTCTCCGAAGCGTTGAAACGGGTGCTCCGACAGGACCCGGACGTGATCATGATCGGGGAGATGCGAGACGCCGAGACCGTCAAGGCAGCTTTGAAAGCTGCCGAAACTGGGCACCTGGTCTTGTCGTCGCTCCATACCATCGATGCCACTGAGACGATCAACAGGATCGTCGATTTCTTCCCGCCGTATCAGCAGAAGCAGATCCGATTGCTGCTGGCCAGTACGCTGCGCGGGGTGGTCAGCCAGCGTTTGCTCGAGCGGACGGACGGGCACGGACGGGTTCCAGCTATCGAAATAATGACGATGAACGCCAGAGTGTTCGATCGTATTGTCGAAGAGGGGCAAACCCACACGTTGGCCGATGTGATCGGAGAGAGCGAGTTCTACGGTATGCAGACGTTCGACAGCTCCATTCTCCAACTGTTCAAGAAGGGCTTGATCTCATTCCAGGAAGCGCTTGGCAATGCCAGCAACCCCCATGACATGAGGGTCCAGGCCGAACAAGCCGGACTGGTCGGAGTCTGATTCTCTGCCTACGCGGGCGAAGTAAGGTGGAAGCCAGAAGGGCCGCAACGGCGGCCCTTCTGCCTATCCTGACCGACAGATGATTCCCCAGAGATTGTCCTGGTTGCTCGAACCGGACGGCGTCCCCATGCAGCTCGCTCGGCTCTTCACTGAGTCGGGCCACCGGCTGTACCTGGTGGGCGGGTCGATGCGCGACGTCCTGCTGGATCGTCCCCATTTCGACCTGGATTTCACGACCAATGCCAGGCCGGATCAGATCAAGAAGGCCGTTGCCGGTTGGGCGGATGGACTGTTCACGGTTGGTGAAGCGTTTGGAACGATCGGGGTTGTCAAGGACGGCCACACCCACGAAGTGACCACCTTCCGGAGCGAGGTCTACCGAACCGACAGCCGGAAACCACAAGTTGCCTTCTCTGATGATCTCGAGGTTGACCTGTCGAGGCGGGACTTCACCGTTAACGCCATTGCCCTGCAACTGCCGCAACCCGAGGTAGTGGACCCATACGGAGGGCTCGAGGATCTAAATGCGAGGGTCCTGCGAACGCCACTGGCCCCGGAGGTCTCCTTCTCGGATGACCCTTTGCGGATGCTCCGATTGTTCAGATTCATGACCACCTTGGGATTCGATCCCGATCCGGCCACGATCGAAGCCGTCGTCGGCATGGCCGATCGCTTGTCGATTGTCAGCGCCGAACGCGTCCGTGATGAGTTCTCAAAACTGCTCGTTGCTCCACAACCGGGAACGGCGCTGATGGGCCTGGTACGGACGGGTCTAGCCGCTCACATCGTCCCCGAGTTGGCCGATCTGCAAATGGCCCAGGATCCCGTTCACCGTCACAAGGACGTCCTGGCCCACACCATCGCTGTAGTCGACAAGACCGAACCTGATCTCGAACTGCGGTTGGCGGCGCTGTTGCACGACATTGGGAAACCTGCCACCAGGCAGTTTTCCGATTCCGGCGCCACCTTCCATCACCACGAAGTGGTCGGCGCCCGAATGGCGCGGCAGCGACTGCGGGAGCTCCGGTACTCGAAACAAATTGTCGATGATGTCAACCAACTTGTCTTTTTGCACCTACGACCGCATACCTTCAAGATGGGATGGACCGACTCGGCGGTCCGTCGGTATGTTCGAGACGCCGGCCACTTGCTCGAAGACCTAAACCAATTGGTCCGCAGTGACGTCACCACGCGCAACAAGGCGCGAGCGCACGAGATACAGAATCGTATCGATGAACTCGAGGAACGAATCGCTCGGTTGAGGGAGAAGGAGGAACTCGAGTCGCTTAGGCCGCCCATCGACGGGAATGACGTCATGGCCTATCTCGGTATCTCGCCGGGGCCGCGGGTCGGCGAGGTAATGAATCTGCTTACCGAACACCGCCTCGATCAGGGACCCTACAACCCCGGAGATGCGTACCGTTTGGTCAGGGAGTGGGCAATCGAACAGGGGATGGAGGATCCCGGTGAGAGGGCTGAGTAGCAGGCGGTGGCGAGTTGCTGCGGGGCCGCTAGTTGCGCTGCTGGCCCTGGCGGGTTGCACCGTCACGTCGAACGAGACGACGACCACAACCACCACCGTACCTTTGACTTCCACGACGGTCGCTGGCACCAACCGGATCGATTCCGGCGACCGTATAGCGGGAGCCTCGGGCCTGGGTGATCCATATAACCTGTCGGCCGGGAATGGTGGTTACAACGTCACGCACTATGAGCTCGATATCGCCTTGGAGGTAGCGACGGGCGGCCTGGACGGTGTGGCAACGATCGAGGCGGTAGCCCTTGAGGCCCTGACCTCGTTCAACCTGGATCTGTACAAGCTGCACGTGTCGGCAGTGGCGGTGAACGGCGAAGAGGCCGACTACACACTGCAGGAGGGTGAGTTGACGGTGCTGGCCGACCTGGACCGTGGTGCCGCATTCACCACCACGATCGGTTACTCCGGGGTGGCCGGGCAGGCGTCACCCAGCTCGGTGGCGATCCCGAATGGATGGATCAGGAGCGTCGACGGGTTATTCACGGTCAACGAACCCGACGGAGCTCCCACCTGGTATCCGGTGAACAACCATCCTTCGGACAAAGCAACCTACACGATCAACGTGACCGTCGATGATCCCTATGTGGCCGTCTCCAACGGGATGCTCACCGAGAAGCGATCCGACGGGGGGGTTACGACGTTTGTGTATTCGTCGGATGATCCGATCGCCAGCTACTTGACGGTAGTTGCGGTGGGTTTGTTCGAAGAGGAGCCCGAAGCGGGCCCACTAGGCCTGCCGATTCGGAACTACTTCTCTCCCGCCGTCACCGAGGTCGAGCGGAGCTATTTCGCCCGGCAGCCGGAGATGATCGAGTTCTTTTCCGATGTTTTTGGGCCGTATCCGTTCGACTCATACGGGTCGGTGGTGGTCGACGCCGACTTTGCCGCCGCCCTGGAGACCCAGACGATGTCTACCTTCGGCCGGGGAGTGCTTCGCTTGGGGGAGCCGGTGGTGACCCATGAGCTGGCCCACCAGTGGTTCGGAGACAGCGTGACCCCGGCGTCCTGGACTGACATCTGGCTGAACGAGGGCTTTGCTACCTATGCTCAGTGGCTCTGGGCGGAGCACATTGACGGGTCCATCGAAGACCATGTCAGGGACGCCTACGCCTCGGTTAGCGGTTTGGACCTCGTCACGGAAGGCGCATCGGAGGAGATGGCGGCTTCGCTGGCTGCCCGGCAATTCCCTCCTCCGGGCAATCCACCCCTGGATAATCTTCTTAATCCATCGGTGTACCAGCGAGGCGCATTGACATTGCACGCTCTGCGTCTGGAGGTCGGCGACGACACCTTCTTCGAACTGCTGCGGACCTATGCGATGGCGTTTCGGCATCAGAATGTGTCTACCACAGCCTTCATCGAAGTGGCCGAGGAGATCAGCGGCCAGGACCTCGACGCCCTTTTCGAAGCTTGGCTGTATGGCGGTGCGGTCCCAGCGATGCCGGCGCTCGACTTGGCCCCTCCGGGGTGAGGATTCTGACATTTGCGAATCTATGCGAGTATGCGTATAGTCGTGTGCTCTTCCAGTGAGGTGCAGGTGGGTCACAGCGCGGCAATCCTGGGCGCCTCCGGGTATGCCGGGGGCGAACTCATTCGACTCCTCGACGGCCATCTGGCCTTCGACCTCGCCTATCTCGGTGCGAAACGGAGCGCCGGAATGTTGCTGGCCGACGTGCATCCTCATCTGGCGGGCGGAACGCGCCGACTGGGACCGGCCGACCCGGACAAGGTACCGCCGGTGGATCTCGTCTTCCTGGCCCTCCCGCACGGGGCCTCAGCGCAGGTAGCCGGCGAGTTGCTCGAGCGCGGCGCGAAGGTCGTCGACCTCGGGAGTGACTACCGCCTGGACACCGGGCAGCGGTACGAGGCTGCCTACGGCGGGCCGCACCCTTTCCCCGACCGCCTGGGGGACTGGTTGTACGGGCTTCCGGAATTCTTCGGTGAGTCGTTGGTGGGCGCCGATCGGGTGGCGGCCCCCGGGTGCTATCCAACGGCTACGGTCCTGGCGCTGGCCCCGCTGCTAAGGGCAGAATTGATCCAGCAAGACGGGATCGTCGTCAATGCAGTGTCGGGTGTGTCCGGCGCCGGCAGGGCGGCGCGGGAGGACCTGCAGTTCGGTGCCATCGACGAGAACGTTGGTGCCTATGCCGTGGGGCGTCATCGTCATAGGCCCGAAATGGAAATGGCGCTCGAGATGGCGTCGGGACTCAAGCGGGTGTCCGTCACCTTCACTCCTCATTTGGTGCCGATGCAGCGAGGGATTCTCGCCACCGCGACGGCCCCGTTGGTCAGGGAGGCCGATCGGGTCGACCTGCAAGGGGCTCTGGAGACTGCATATCGAGACGCCCCGTTCGTGGATGTGATTGACGGCTCTCCGCAAACTCGCTGGGTGGTCGGATCCAACCGGGCGTTGATCGCCGCCTTCACTGACGACACAAGCGGTTGCGCCATCGTTGTTGCAGCGATCGACAATCTGATCAAGGGAGCGGCCGGACAAGCCATCCAGATTGCCAATCTGATGCTGGGCCTGGAGGAGGATGCCGGCCTGCCGGTCGCCGGGTGGATGCCGTGAACTGCTTCCCACTTAACGGTAGGGGTCGCTAGTGGCTCTGGGTCATTCCGCTCCCAATCTCGTCAAGTCGCGTATCGCCACGACGATGGGCAAAGCTCGCATTCTCATGGAGGCCATGCCGTATATTCAGGCGTTTCGTGGCAAGACCGTGGTCATCAAGTACGGCGGATCGGCCATGGTCGACGACCGTTTGCGGCACAGCTTCGCCGGCGATGTGACGCTCCTTTCTCTGGTGGGCATCAGACCGGTGGTTGTCCACGGCGGGGGTCCTCAGATCAACGACTCACTGCGGAATTCGGGGATCGAGTCACAATGGGTGGACGGTTTGCGCGTGTCGGATGCCCGGACCGTGAAGGTCGTGCAGTCGGTCCTGGCCGGAGAGGTGAATCCCGACATCGTGCGCCTTCTCATTGGGCATGAGGCGAGGGCGGCGGGTATCACCGGAATCGACGGCGGTCTGTTCGGCGCCCGCCAGAAAGACCCGCGGCTCGGCTTTGTTGGCGAGGTAGCTCGGGTCGACCCCGAGATCATCTTCGGCATGTTCGACCACGGTCTGGTGCCCGTGATCGCACCGCTGGCCCGGGGCATTGATGACGGGCAGGTCTACAACGTCAATGCCGACACGGCAGCCGGCGTCCTAGCATCGGCGCTGAAGGCGGAAAAGTTGGTCTACTTGACCGACGTCGAGGGTCTCTATCGCAGCGTCGACGACGACGAGAGTCCGATTCAGAAGATCAGCCTGACGGACGCCAAGGAGCTCTTGATGAGTGGATCGATCTCCGGCGGGATGCTTCCCAAGTTGGAGTCCTGTGTGGCGGCCATGGAGGCAGGGGTCCGCCGAACCCACATTCTCGACGGAAGGGTGCAGCATGCGTTGCTTCTGGAGATCTTCACGCCGGAAGGAATTGGGACCATGGTCCGCCAGGACGGGGATGATTGAACCTCTTTCCTGGGCGTCTCGAGCGGCACCACTAACCTCCCGATATGACCGCAAGCGGCTCCGAACTCCATGCTGCTCGGCTGGTGATGGCGCAACGCTGGGCGGCGCTCGCAACCCGGGGCGACGAATGGCCGTCTGCGTCGATGGTCGCCTACGCTCCGGCGCCCGATCTTGCCAGCCTGGTGCTGTTTCTCAGCAGCCTGTCCCAGCACACGCGCAACCTCATCCGTGAGCCGCGGGTCGCCCTCGTCATCTCGGAACCTGACTTGGGGACCGGGGATCCGCAGACGCTGCCTCGTCTCAGCATTAGGGGAACGGCCGAGGTGGTAGAACGATCCTCACCTGAGTTCGAAGAGGTCTGGCGAACCTATGTCGCTTGGTTGCCGGACGCGGCGCCCCGTCTCATGCTCGGTGACTTCTCCCTCTTCCGGGTCGTCATCGGCGAAGCGCGCTATGTGGGAGGTTTTGCGCAGGCGCGCACCATTCCCGCAGAGCGACTATCTGCTGCGGTCGACGCTCAACCGTGATCTCACTTTTCGGCCGTTGCCAGCGTTGTATCTGATGTGAAGCCGCCTCCCTTCCAATCGCTGCTCGATGCCCATCATCGCGAGATCTACCGGTTTCTAGTTGCGTCGGTGGGAACAAGCGACGCGGACGACTGTTTTCAGGAAACATTCATGGCGGCACTGCGCGCCTATCCGGACCTGAAGGATGCGACCAACTTGAAAAGCTGGTTGTTCACTATTGCCCACCGCAAGGCGATCGATTGCCACCGGCGCCGGAAGCGCATTGACATACCAACGGCGGAACTGCCCGAAACAGGGGAGGGAGCGGAGCCCGGCCTGGTCGATCAAGGACTGTGGATTCGGGTGAGAGCGCTCCCGCCGAAACAGCGGTCGGCCGTCGTGCTGCGCTACGTCGAGGACCTGCCCTATCAGACCATCGGGACCGTGATCGGTTGTTCGGAGGCCGCCGCCCGCCAAAACGTCCGGGTAGGCCTCGCCCGGCTACGAGAGGACATCAGACAATGAAGGATCTGGAAACTGCTCTCAACAACCTCGAGGACCTGGGTGGCCCGGCCGCAACGGCTGCCCATCGGTTCGTCGATCAGGCGGGGGAACTGATCGACATCGCCTACACCACCTTCGATTCGCCAATCGGGACATTGGTCCTTGCCGCCACACCCAATGGACTGTTGCGAATCGGTTTCGACAACGAGCCGGGAGTGCTGGAAGACCTGGCAGATCGAGTCTCTCCGCGAATCCTGGAGTATCCGGCCCGGCTCGAAGAGATCCGACGTGAGCTCGGCGACTACTTTGCAGGCCGTCGGGAGCAGTTCGACGTCCCTCTCGACTGGACCCTGATCGGGGGATTCCGCCGGCGGGTGCTGACGGTCACGGCGAAGATCCCCTACGGGGGTGTTTCGACCTATCAAGATGTTGCCCGACGGGCAGGGCAGCCCAAAGGTGCCCGCGCCGCTGGGCAGGCACTCGGCGGCAATCCGATTCCTGTCGTTATTCCGTGTCATCGAGTCTTACGGAGTGGGGGTGGTATGGGGGGCTATGGCGGTGGCACGGCTCGTAAGGAGCATCTGCTCCGCCTCGAAGGCGCAATACTCTGACGCAAATTGGTTCGTTTATGCGGTTATGCGTATAATTCAGACTTATGCGATACACCGCTGCGCGCCGCCGAGCTATCCGGCGGATTCTCATGACGAAACACGTCACCCGACAGAGCGACCTCGTCGGGCAGCTCGAAGGTGAGGGCTTTCGGGTCACCCAGGCCACCATATCGCGTGATCTGGCCGAGATGGGCGCCCTGAAGAGACATTCGTCCGATGGCCTGTACGGGTACACCCTGCCCGACGAACCTGCCCAGTCGGACGGAAGCAACGAAACTATTTCGAGAGCGTTGGCCCAGTTTGCCAGGACCATAACGCCAACAGGGAGCCTGGTCGTCATCACGACCCCTCCCGGGGCCGCACAAGTGGTCGCCGGGGCCGTCGACGGTGCCGGGTTGGCGGGAGTGCTGGGAACGGTTGCCGGGGACGATACTTTACTGGTGGTCGTCGATGAGCAGGTTGGCGGATGGCGCGTCGCCAAAGAACTGGAGCGGATTGGAGCGGGACGGTGAAAAAAGTAGTGCTGGCATATTCCGGGGGACTCGACACCTCGGTGATTCTCAAGTGGCTCATCGAGGAGTACGAAGTTGATGTGGTGGCCTATACCGCTGATGTGGGTCAGGGCGATGAAGTCGAGATTGCCCGTGCCAAGGCGCTGCAGACCGGAGCAGCTGAGGCGATTGCGGAGGACCTCACAGAGGAGTTCGTGACCGATTATGTCTTCCCGGCCTTGCGGGCCAATGCCGTCTACGAGTGGTACTACCTACTCGGAACTGCATTGGCCCGCCCCGTGATTGCCAAAGGCCTGATCCGCGTTGCGGAAGAAACGGGCGCCGACGCCATTGCCCACGGGGCCACCGGAAAGGGAAATGACCAGGTCCGCTTTGAACTCTCCGCCTACGCGCTGAATCCCAACATCAAAGTCGTTGCTCCCTGGCGCGAGTGGACGTTACGCGGTCGGGCTGACTGCGTCGCCTATGCACAGCAGCACGGAATCCCCATCCCGGTGACCCCGGAGCAGCCTTATTCGACCGATGCGAATCTGCTCCACATTTCGTACGAGGGCGGTGTGTTGGAGAACCCGTGGGAAGCTCCCCCGCCCGGTATGTTCAACTTGACCGTCGATCCTGAAGATGCGCCGGATAGACCGGAATGGGTCACGATTGGTTACGAGGAAGGCAACCCGGTATCCGTCGACGGCGAGCTGCTGGCTCCCGTTGCTCTGCTCAGGCGTCTGAATGAGATGGGAGGCAGGCACGGTATCGGCCGGGTCGACATCGTTGAGAACCGATTCGTGGGGATGAAGAGCCGCGGCGTCTACGAGACGCCGGGCGGGACGATTCTGCACCACGGCCACAAAGCGGTTGAGTCGATCACCCTGGATCGGGAAGTAGCCCACCTGCGGGACGAATTGGTACCACGCTACGCAGAGATGGTCTACAACGGTTTTTGGTTTGCACCGGAGCGGGAAGCGCTGCAGGCGTTCATGGACGATGTTCAGCGCCGGGTGAGCGGCGAGGCACGGCTTAAGCTCTACAAGGGTCAGGTCTGTGTGGAGGGGCGGCGGTCGGACTCTTTCGGTCTGTATGACCAGGCGACAGTTACCTTCGAAGAGGATGACGTGTACGAACAGGCAGACGCCAGCGGCTTCATCCGTTTGCAGGCGCTGCGGTTGCGTACCCTTGCCGAAGAGCGCCTCGGGGAGGGCGAATGAGCCGGCGGCTCCGGGTGCCGGAGTAGTCAGTATTCAGTAGTCAGTACATCTCGGACGAAACGGAGGCGCGTTATGACTCTTTGGGGCGGTCGCTTCGCGGAGGCTCCTCATGAGGATTTGATGACGTTCACAGCGGACCATTCGGATCGGCGCCTCCTCGAGGATGACCTGCTCGGCTCCGCTGCCCACGCTCGCATGCTGGGCGAAGTCGGGTTGCTGACCGAGGAGGAAGCCCGGCAACTTGTGGAAGCGCTCGGCGATCTGCTCGAAGAAACCCGGGAGGGGCGCTTCGAATTCGATGCTGCCGATGAAGACGTTCACACGGCGGTGGAACGAAGGTTGCAGGAAACAATCGGGGCGCTGGCCGGCAAGCTGCACACGGGCCGGTCGCGCAACGATCAAGTGGCGCTTGATCTGCGCCTCTATCTGACGAGAGCAGGTCAGCGGCGAGTTGCCCAGCTCAGATCATTCGGAAGGATCCTGGCGGACAAGGCCGAGGAGGTCGGCGACATCGTCGTTCCCTCCTACACCCACCTCCAGCAAGCCCAGGCCATTCCGCTTGCTCACCATCTGTTGGCGTATGCCTGGATGGTTTTACGCGACGTGGAACGCTTTGAAGGCGCCGAGCGGCGAATTGCCGTGTCTCCTCTCGGTGCCGGTGCCTCCGGCGGCAGCAGCTTGCCACTCGATCCGCGCCTGGTGGCGGAGGAACTCGGCATGGACGGCACCTTCTCCAATTCGCTCGATGCCGTCTCGTCACGTGACTTCGTTGCTGAATACGCCTTCTGTTGCGCCCAAGCCCTCACCCACCTTTCCCGGCTCGGGGAGGAATTGGTGCTGTGGTCCACGACAGAGTTCGCATGGGTGACGTTTGCCGACCGTTTCACGACCGGGTCATCTGCTCTCCCCCAGAAGAAGAATGCGGATATTGCCGAGTTGGTTCGGGGCAAGGCCGCTCGTGTGATCGGTGACCTCACCGGGCTGCTGACCTTGCAGAAGGGTTTACCGCTGAGCTACAACCGCGACCTCCAGGAAGACAAGGCGGCGGTGTTCGATGCGGACGACACCCTGGCCGGGGCCGTTTCGGCACTCTCGGGGATGGTCGCTTCGGCGGAATTCAATCCCCCGGCGCCGGCGAGCTGGGTGACGGCACTTGATCTCGCCGAAGCGCTGGCGGCACGCGGCATTCCATTTCGCGAGGCGCACAACGCGGTCGGACGACTGGTTGCTCGCCTCCTCGCAGAAGGCAAGACCCTTGCCGAGGTGACGGCCGGCGAGCTGGAGGCTGCCCACCTCAGCTTCGTTCCCGAGGACCTCGAGATCATCGATCCCAAGATCTCGGTGGAGCGACGTCGGACCACGGGCGGCGGGAGTTATGTTTCGGTTCTCGACCAACTAGCGGAGCTTCGTTCGGTCCTGGAAGATGCATAGGTGTGTGATGTCCACATGTGGTTGACGCTCGATGCGGTTCCCGTGCCGCCAAGCGACCTATCAGGGCAGGGATGTTTGACCTCATGCCACGGGCCATATCTTGGTGGGGGCGGATTCGGGAGCGGTTGAGGGCCGATATGGCGGTCCCGGCGCGAAGGTGGGGAACAGCTGAGGACGTCACTGCTATTGACGGTATCTCAGGCAAGGGCTCTTCGGTGACGGACGCGGTTACCGTTGCCGCACCTCCTGGGTTTTTTCGATTCAGGAGGTGGGTGAACCCGCGCACGTCTGCCGGTCCGGCCTTCCTTCGCGGAGCAATCGCCACCCAACTCGCGACTCCTGACCTCCATTCGCTGGGGCCGATCGGTGTGGTCCTGCGGGCCGATCGTTCTTGTTCCACATCTAGTGCTCGGCGCGACGGCGATGATGGCTCTAGCGTGTTGGCCATGGCCGTCGTTGCTCAATCCTCGTTGACGTCGAGTGCTATGGGTTGGCCGGTCGTTCTCGCCTCTCTGTCGTTGATACTCCTCGCCCTGGGGCTGGCGTGGTCGGTGGGCCTGCGGATCGAACGTGAGCTGATCGGAGCCTCGGTGAGAGCCGCAGTGCAGCTGCTGACGGTTGGCTTTGTGTTCGCCCTCATCTTCGGCTCGACGGCCGCCATCTACTGGGCCTGGATTTGGGTAGGGATGATGACAGTCCTCGCGACGGTCGTGGTGGTCCGCCGAGCAAAACATCGGATCCACCGTCTCGCTCTAGTCACGGCATGCGCAGTTCTCGGATCGGCGCTCATCAGCATTGCGGTGGCGTTTGGATTCAGGCTGGTGGACTATCGTCCCGTGTCGTTGATAGTCATCGCCGGCATCACCATCGGGAACGCGGTCCCGTCGGCTGTTCTTGGCGTCAACCAATCGGTCGGTTTATGCCGGGACCGGATAGGCGATCTCGAGGCGCTTCTTTCCCTAGGTCTGGATCGTCGGCAAATCGTCCAGTTCATGGCTCCCCGAATGGCTAGATCATCACTGATACCCCAAATTGAACGTACCAAAGTCGTCGGCCTGATCGCTCTGCCCGGGGCGATGACCGGTCTCCTGCTCGCCGGTGTGGACCCTGTCGAGGCGGTAGTGATCCAGCTGTTGGTGATGTACCTAGTCCTAGGAACTGCTGCCGTATGTGTTGTCTCCGTCGTCACCGCCGTCACGCGGGCAGCGGTGACCGCAGACCTCATCATCGCCGATTGGGTCCCCCAATCAAACGATGGAAACCCCCGGCTAGCCTAGACCGATTTGGGCATTGGCCCCTGCGAACCAGGTCTTCCCCGCAGTTGGCAGCGTGGCCGTTGGGTTGCAACGTTGAGCAACGCGGAGCGTTATCCGATGGCAGTCCGGGCGCAGCGGGGATCCCAACCTCTCCGTTCGCTTCGCTCGCGCCTCTCCGACTGGTTCCTTGGTAGTCGGCCCGGGTTCGGCTAGCTACGGTCGATGAGGAGGGCCTCCAGGGCTATGGTGACCATGTCGTCGAAGGTCTTCTCCCGTTCCGCCGGCGATGTGGCCTCGCCGGTCGTGATGTGGTCGCTGACGGTGAGGATGGCGAGCGCGCGAGCTCCCGTCGCAGCTGCCACGCCGTAGAGCCCTGCCGCCTCCATTTCCACGGCCAGAACGCCCATGCCGGCCATCACCTCCACCATCATCTTGTCGGGGTTGTAGAACAGATCGGCCGAGTGGACAGTGCCCACCATGGCTTTCGCGCCGGCCGCGACGGCGGCCTCGTGGGCGGATCGTAAGAGGCCGAAATCGGCAGTAGCCGCGAAGTCAAAACCACCGTAGCGCACCCGGTTGACGCCGGAGTCGGTGGACGCCCCGATGGCGAGGATGACGTCGCGAATACTGACCTTTGAGCTCAGGCCGCCGCAAGAACCAACCCGGACAAGTCGTTTTACGGCGTACTCGTTGATCAATTCGGTTACGTAGATCGAGGCGGAGGGAATGCCCATGCCGGTGCCCATCACCGACACCGGCATGCCCTGGTAGGTTCCGGTGAATCCCAGCATGTTGCGGACCGACGTCACCCGACGCGTGTCATCCAGAAAGGTCTCCGCAATATGCTGCGCACGCAATGGGTCCCCGGGCAGGAGGACTGCTTCGGCAAAGTCTCCGGGGCTGGCATCGATGTGTGGGGTCGGCATTGGACACCTTTCCAGGGCAGAAGGATCCAACGTAACTGATAATGCTCCTTAGTGGGATTCCGCATATCCCAGGGAGTCAGGCTTGGCCGGCCGATCTACTATTCGGCAGGGGGTTATGGCGCGGACGACACCATCCACCTCGGCAGCAGCGACCCTGATCGGGAGCTTGACGACGACCGTCGCTCTTGGCCTTGTCTTCCTCTCCGCAGTGGGATTCCTTGGTGGTATCTGGTGGGGGTTTGATATAGCCGCCCACTTCCGGGTCCAATATGCGGTATTGCTGGCACCGGTCGTGGCTTTGTTGTTCGGTCTGCGGTGGCGGCGGACCGCGTTGCTGGCCGGTGTGGCTCTGTTGATCAACCTGGCCCTGATCGCGCCGCTGTACTTGACCAAGCCTGCTCAACCGGACGGCTCCGCCACGCTGCGGATTCTGAGTTTCAATGTGACGGCGTCCAACCCGGAACGCCAGCCGGTGATCGACTATCTGGCTGCCAGTGGGGCCCAAATCATCTTCTTGCACGAGTCTTCAACCGATTGGGAAGACACGATCGGCAGATCCCAGCTGCCCTACCGGATGGTCAGCGCCCGCGCCCCCGGCTCGGTGTTCGGCACCCTGGCGTTGCTGGGTGAGGACATGGTTGTCAACGTCATTCCTCTGGGAGATTTCGGCCAGTTGTCGGTCGAAGTGATCACAGAACTGGGGGGGAAGGAGATCAAGGTTCTCGGCACGCATCCTCTGTCTCCGGTGAGCCCGGCCCGAGCGAAGGCACGCGATGAGCAGTTGCGGACGATCGGGGCTTGGGCCGCCCGCCAGGACGTACCGGTGGTCGTGACTGGGGACTTCAACGCTTCGACATGGTCGCGGGGCTTCTCGCTCGTCACCCGGGAGGCGGGTCTGGTCAACTCACAAAAAGGATTCGGAATCCAGGCATCGTGGCCGGCCGGGCACACGCTGTTGGGGATCCCCATCGACCATCTAGTTCACAGTCCTGAGCTGACTACCGTCGATCGGTTTCTGGGCGACAGTCTCGGTTCGGACCACTTTTCTCTCTTTGTCACGGTGGCGCCGGCCGGCACCTAAGTGCTCGAATGCCATAATGCCAGCCGAGTCCGGCCGGGAACCCGTACGGGCCACCCATCGTTGTGTCCCCGAAGATCCAGGAGTCTTCATGGCGGTTGAAACCGAGCGGGTTTACCAGCCTCTTTTGGCGCGCCCGTGGCTGGTGCTAGCCCTCGCCCTGGGAGTGGGGGCCGGCGTCGACCTCTTGGTCTTGCGTCATCCGGTTGGGCTGGGAACCTCCGTGGTCGGAGTACTGCTGGCCGCCGGTGTCATGCTCGGCCGGACGTTCTTCGGAATGCGCACCACCCAGGAATCCTTCGTCCTCGCCGCGACGCTCGGTTTCTGGTCGGTCCTGTTGTCGGTACGCGCCGCTCCGGCGCTGGCGTTTCTGAATTCGATGGCAGCAGTGCTGTTGCTCGGGCTGACGTTCCGCTTGCTCACGAGTGGCGGTCTGCCGAAGTGGACAATCGCCGGATACGTCCGGTCGGGAGTTGCCACTCTCCGTGGCTGGATGGTTGAGCCAGTCGGTTTTCTTACTGTTGATTTCTCGGGACGTTGGCCGAAGGCAAACCTTGGACGGTTCGCCAAATATCTCATCGGAATGATCCTGGCTCTCCCACTCCTCGGCGTCTTCGCAGCGTTATTCTCTTCTGCTGACCCCGTATTTGAGGGATACCTCGACTCGTTGCTGTCGATCGACGTCGATTTGGTGTCCATCACCGGACACCTGATGGCCGTCCTGGGCGTCACCTGGCTGGCCATCGGGGCCGCTCGATACGCGTTGGCTCCGCACCGGGAGGAAGAGACCCGTACTGCCCGACCGCTGCTCGGCCCCGTGGAGTCCGCCACCATGCTCGTTCTCCTCAACGGGTTGTTCTTGGCGTTCGTCATTGTGCAATCTGCGTATCTCTTCGACGGCAGCGAGATCCTCACCCGGGCTGGCTTGACCTATGCCGATTACGCCCGGCGCGGGTTCTTCGAACTGGTGGCCGTCGGTTCGCTGGTGGTTGGGCTGGTGCTCGTGGTGGACTGGATGGTCCAGAGGCGGACCGCTCGCTTCCGAGCCGTCGATTTGCTCCACGGCGGTCTCATCGCTCTCACTCTGGTGGTGCTGGCGAGCGCCGCGCAACGGATGCGCCTCTACACCGAAGCGTTCGGGTTGACCGAGCTTCGCCTGTACACGAGCGTGTTCATGGGATGGGTCTTTCTGGTGCTCGGCTGGTTGGTCATCACCGTCCTGCGGGGCCGCCGGGCTACTTTCGCGCTCGGCGCCTTTGTGTCGGCACTCGTGGTTCTAGCCGGCTTGACTCTGGCGAATCCTGGCGGAATCATCGTCCACACCAACGTGGCCCGCGAGGCGACAACCCTGCCTGAGCTCGATGTGACGTACTTGGTGGACCTGGGCCCGGACGCAATACCCGCCCTTATCGAGGTTCTCGATGAGGTCCAGGCTTGCGAAACACGAGCGGACTTGGCCGGAAAATTGCTCCGGGCAGGTGAGGGCGGGTTTGCCGAAGCCGGGACCGATTGGAGGAGCGCCACATGGAGCGCCTTCCGCGCCCAGAGCGCCCTCACCGATTTCGAATTACGCCTCCAAACAACGGCACTTGGAGCTTGCACCTGAGCAAGCAGCCCGCAACTTCCCGAACCGGGCAGTGGCGGGGTTTTTCGCCTCGGTCGGCGGACCCGTTTTGGATTGAAGGGAGGGTCCTGTCGATAGGGGAGGAGTTCATAAAGCGGTGGCGCTACGCTGCTGCCCATGGAGCAGGCATCTTTCCGGGAACGCCGTGAACGCTTCGCGACCGCCATCGCCGACGGTATGGCGGTCATCCCTGCCGCCGGCCATCAGGTCCGCAACGACGACGTAGAACACCCCTTCCGACAGAACAGCGACTTCTACTTCCTCACCGGATTCGACGAACCGGACGCAGTGGCGGTCATCAATCCCAATCATGAGAAGGAGCGCTACGTCCTGTTCGTGAGACCGCGAGATCGAGAGATGGAGATCTGGAACGGCGACCGGGCCGGCGTAGCGGGAGCCAAAAACGAATACGGGGCGGACGCCTCCTATCCGCTCTCGGACCTGGCCGAAAAATTGCGCGAATACCTCATCGGCCGCTCGTCTCTCTATTACCCCATCGGAGATCCCGCCCACGACGGCACCATCAACACGGTATTGAAGCAGGCTCGCCGGTTCCGAGCTCGCGATGGTCGGGTGGTACCGGACTCGATTTCGGATCCGCACCTCCTCCTCAGCGAAATGCGCCTTCTCAAATCTCCGGCCGAACTCGAGAAGCTCCGCACGGCATGTGAGATCTCCGTCGAAGCGCACCTCGAGGCGATGAGATTCGCCCGGCCCGGGCTTTACGAGTACCAGGCGCAAGCGGCAGTCGAGTACGTGTTCCGCTCTAAAGGGGCCCAACGGGTTGGGTACGGCTCGATAGTCGCTTCCGGACCCAATGCTTGCATTCTGCACTATGTGGAGAACGCCCGGCAGATGGAAGAGGGCGATCTGCTGCTCATCGATGCCGGAGCCGAATATGGGTACCATGCGGCCGACATCACTCGCACCTTCCCGGTCGATGGGGCTTTCACGCCCCCACAAAGAGCTCTCTACAACGTCGTCCTGGCAGCCCAGCAAGCGACTATCGCGCAGGCGGCCCCGGGCAGTTCTCTGAAGGAGTTGCACGAGACATCCAAGCGGGTCCTCACCGAAGGCCTGATTGAGCTCGACCTCCTCCCGCGAGGTTTGGATGACTCGCTGGCCATGCACCACTATCGCCAGTTCTTCATGCACGGCACCGGCCACTGGCTTGGCATGGACGTCCACGATGCCGGCAACTACATGACGCCCGCCAAGCGTGCTCGGCCCCTCGAACCTTCGATGACCTTCACCGTCGAACCCGGCCTCTATGTGGACCCGGGACACGAGTCTGTGGCCTTCCCGCTGCTCGCCTACGACCACGATGCCTGGATGGAACGCCGCTACCGGATGGGCACCGAGGCGGCCAGGAAGCTCGAAGGGCAAGAGAAAGAGAAGGCCGGGGCGGTCGAGCATCCCATCCCCACCGAGTTTCGCGGGCTGGGAATCAGGATCGAGGACGACATCCTCATCACGGCGGATGGACACCAGAATCTGACTGCCGCAGTTCCGACCTCCTGCGACGAAATCGAGACAGTCTGCGCTGAACAATCCCGCCTGCCGGTCTTCTAGTTACCCTGCCGGGCGGGGAACCTGGCAAGCTGTTGGGACTTTGAGAAGCACCCGTAAGCTGTTGCCCGTTGTTGCTTTCGTGGTCGTCCTGGCCGCCTGCACGCAGACCGGCTCCACCAACGACAACATCGATCCACCAGCGCCCACCACTGGGCAGGATACGACCGGCACCACCAGACAGTCCTACGCCGGAACGACCCCGGCACCTGAGTTCCCGGCCGGACTGGATTGGCTCAACACCGATCGACCGTTAGCCCTCGAGCAGTTGCGCGGCAAGATCGTGATCCTCGACTTCTGGACCTACGGTTGCATCAATTGCATTCACATCATCCCCGACCTCGAGCGTCTCGAAGAGGAGTTCGCCGAGGAGCTCGTGGTGATCGGCGTGCATTCGGCCAAATTCGATACGGAGGGCGACACCGACAACATCCGGCAGATAATTCTTCGCTACGGGCTGGAACATCCGGTCGTCAACGACGCCGAGTTCGCCGTGTGGGGCAGTTGGGGAGCGCAGGCCTGGCCGACGCTGGCAATTGTCGATCCGGCCGGTAACGTCGTCGGGGGTCACAGCGGCGAGGGAGTCTACGACCTCTTCAAGCCGGTGCTCACCTCCCTGGTCGCTGAGTTTGAGGGGCAGCTCGATCGCACTCCGCTAGAACTCAAGCTCGAAAAGGAGGGCCTACCGGAAACAGCTCTTTCGTTCCCGGGCAAAGTACTGGCTGACGCAACAGGTGGTCGCTTGTTCATCTCCGACACCAACCACCATCGGGTCATAGTGGCCGGCCTGGACGATGGCCAGGTGCTGGAGATCATCGGCAGCGGGATCCAGGGCAACGCCGATGGGTTCCTCCGTACGGCCACCTTCAACCAACCCCAGGGCCTGGCCTTGAGCGACGACGGCACGAGACTGTACGTCGCCGATACCGAGAACCACCTGATCCGTATGGTCGATTTCCCGTCTGGGCAGGTTTCCACTGTGGCGGGGACCGGGCAGGTTGGCTCGTTCCCTCCTACCGGCGGTGCTGCACGATCGACCGGCCTCAATTCTCCTTGGGACGTCACACTCGACGGCGACCGGGCGTTCGTAGCTATGGCCGGGTACCACCAGATATGGCTGCTGGATCTCAAGACGGGAACGGCCGAACCGTACGCCGGAAACGCACGGGAGAGCACCGTCAACGGTTCTCTCGCCGATGCCGAATTGGCCCAACCGAGCGCTGTTGCCCTCGACTATGAGGGGCGGCTCTACTTCGCTGATTCCGAGAGCAGTTCGATTCGCTGGGCAGACGTCGATGGAGACGATCGAATGGTCGACATCCTGGCCGGCAGCAACCAAGATCTCTTCAGCTTCGGTGACGAGGACGGGATCGGGACGGCCGCCCGATTGCAGCACCCCCTGGGCGTGGTGGTCGATGGGGGATACGTGTGGGTGGCAGACACCTACAACTCCAAAATCAAACGCATCGATTCCGAAACCGCCGAGGTGACCACTCTGGTGGGTGGGCAGGGGTGGAGGGACGGGCCCGACCCGCTGTTCTACGAACCGGGCGGAATCGACGCGGCCAACGGCAAGCTTTACGTGGCCGACACCAACAATCACTCGGTCCGGGTAGCCGATCAAACCACCGGTGGGACGACCACCTTGGTGCTGACCGGGCTGGAGCGCTATGTGATCGATACGGGCGATTTCCTGGGGAGAACTGTGACCCTCGATCAAGTGGACGTGGCACCGGGGTCCGGCAATCTGGTATTGGACGTGGCTTTGCCGTCCGGGTACAAGGTCAACCCGCTGGCCCCTTCCCGCTTCGAGTGGGCGGTCGAGGGTGGAATAGCCGATCTGTCGCCCGACGCGACAGGTTCAATAGTCAACCCGTCTTTCCCGATGAATATCTCGGCCACCTTCAACTCCGGAACCGGATCGATTACCGGCGACCTCTACGTCGTCTACTGCGAAGCCGAGCAGGAGAGCATCTGCCTCATCGAACAGGCCCGGGTGGTAGTCCCAGTGACCGTCGGCTCGGGCGGGTCGACGGTTCCCATCCGGTACGCGGTCGAACTGCCCGATCTGTGACGGAGCTCCGCGAACCTGCCGCCGGCATGAGGGAGGAAAGGCGCTACCGCCAGGGTTCGTCGGGGGGTGGATTGATACTGTCGCTCGAATAGCTGATGCCGTGCGTGGTCTTTGCTTCCATCGCCTCTAGTTCGGGCGCAGCTAGCAGGACATCGATGCAGGCGCGCGAACCTCCCACGTATGTAGACATGAGGTCGATCTCGGTGGTGACAAACCAGGCTCGATCGTCCGGCCACCACAGATTGGCCGACTGCCACGGCTCCCATGCTGGTATGTCGGAGCGGGGTGGAACAGGCTCGAAACCTCGCCAGCCGCGGCCGGGCGCGGAACCTGGCCGGGACCCCCACCAACCCCCTCGCTTGCGCCGGAAGAACCAACGCCGTCGCAACGATTCTGCACTCCGCGAAGGTCCCGGATAGATCGGCTGATCGAACGTTTCTTGGATCCCATCGATCGGCCCACCCAACAGGTGATAGGTCCGTTGCGGCAATTCCACCTTCGGCTGCTGCTCATAGGGCAGCTTCGATCCGCCGAAGCCGTCCCACACGCAAAACCAGCACCGATCCGGGGTAGTGGTGAAACGGGTCAGGAGAGCCGCGAGCACTACCGAGACGTCACGCGGCAAGCACCCCTCGGCCGGTTCATGGTTCCAGAGTGATCCTGCCGGTAGATTCCGAT
>Ga0224512_10000379_pt1 | contig 47975 bp, 47 predicted proteins | sample SF_May12_sed_USG_4_FD_169103 | JGI IMG/M metagenome (GOLD analysis project Ga0224512, IMG submission 169103) | Sediment microbial communities from San Francisco Bay, California, United States - SF_May12_sed_USGS_13 | ecosystem: Environmental > Aquatic > Marine > Sediment | place: USA... | reverse complement strand
CTGCTGTTCGGCCTGCTGACGTACCGGCAGGTGAAGAAGCTGCCGGTGCATCGCTCCATGCTCGAAGTCTCGGAGCTGATCTACACGACGTGCAAGGCGTACCTGATCCAGCAAGGGAAACTGCTGCTGGTGCTCGAGCTGTTCATCGGCACGATCATCGTCGCCTACTTCCTGATGATCGGATTCGCCGTGCACAAGATCGGGATCATCGTCCTGTTCAGCCTGATCGGCATGGCGGGGAGCTATAGCGTCGCCTGGTATGGTATCCGGATCAACACGCTCGCGAACTCGCGCACCGCCTTTGCGAGTCTCCGGGGGCGCGCGTACCCGGTCTACGAGATCCCGATCCACGCAGGGATGAGCGTGGGGATGATGCTCATCAGCGTGGAGCTGCTGTTCATGCTGGCCATCCTGCTGTTCATCCCGGGCGACTACGCCGGCGCGTGTTTCCTCGGCTTCGCCATCGGCGAGTCCTTGGGGGCGGCGGCGCTGCGGATCGCGGGCGGGATCTTCACGAAGATCGCGGACATCGGGTCCGACCTGATGAAGATCATCTTCAACATCAAGGAAGACGACGCCCGGAACCCCGGGGTGATCGCCGACTGCACCGGCGACAACGCCGGTGACTCCGTGGGCCCCACGGCGGACGGCTTCGAGACCTACGGCGTGACCGGCGTGGCGCTGATCGTGTTCATCCTGCTGGCCGTGCCGGAGCCACTGACCCAGGTGAAGCTGCTGGTGTGGATCTTCGTGATGCGCATCATGATGGTCCTCGCGTCCGGCAGCGCGTATCTGCTCAACAACGTGGTGGCCAAGCGGCGCTACGGCACCGCCACCCGGATGCACTTCGAGGCACCGCTCACCCAGCTGGTCTGGCTCACCTCACTGCTGTCGGTCGCGCTCACCTATCTCGTGTCATGGCTGATCGTGCCGGACCTCGGGGATGGCACGCTGTGGTGGAAGCTCTCGACGGTCATCACGTGCGGCACGCTCGCCGGCGCGATCATCCCAGAGCTGGTGAAGATCTTCACCTCCACCCGGTCGATGCACGTGCGCGAGATCGTGACGTCCTCCCGCGAGGGCGGGGCGTCGCTCAACATTCTGTCCGGGTTCGTCGCGGGGAATTTCAGCGCGTACTGGTTGGGGCTCACGATCATGGGCCTCATGGCCATCGCCTTCCTCGTGAGCACCCAGGGTCTTGCGGTGCTCATGCAGGCGCCTGCGGTGTTCGCCTTCGGGCTCGTGGCGTTCGGGTTCCTCGGCATGGGCCCCGTGACGATCGCCGTCGATTCCTACGGTCCCGTCACCGACAACGCGCAATCGATCTACGAGCTCTCGCTGATCGAGTCGCTCCCGAACGTGCAGGAGGAGATCCGCCGCGACTTCGGGTTCACGCCGGACTTCGCGATCGGCAAGGAGCTGCTCGAGGAGAACGACGGGGCGGGGAACACCTTCAAGGCGACGGCCAAGCCCGTGCTCATCGGCACGGCGGTCGTGGGAGCCACGACGATGATCTTCTCGATCATCGTGGCCCTCACCCAGGGCCTCACCGAGAATCTGGACAAGCTCTCGATCCTGCACCCGCCGTTTTTCCTCGGCCTGATCACGGGCGGGGCCATGATCTACTGGTTCACGGGCGCGTCCACGCAGGCGGTCACCACCGGCGCCTACCGCGCGGTGAAGTTCATCAAGCAGAACATCAAGCTCGACGGGGTTACCCGCGCGTCCGTGGAAGACTCCAAGCAGGTCGTGCGCATCTGCACCCAGTATGCGCAGAAAGGGATGTTCAACATCTTCCTCGCCGTGTTCTTCTCCACGCTCGCCTTCGCGTTCATTGAGCCGTTCTTCTTTATCGGCTACCTGATTTCGATCGCACTGTTCGGGTTGTTCCAGGCCATCTTCATGGCCAACGCGGGCGGTGCGTGGGACAACGCGAAGAAGATCGTGGAGACCGAACTGAAGCTGAAGGGCACCGACCTGCACGCGGCCTCAATCGTGGGCGATACCGTCGGGGACCCGTTCAAGGACACGTCGTCGGTGGCGATGAACCCGGTCATCAAGTTCACGACCCTCTTCGGCCTGCTGGCCGTCGAGCTCGGCGTGTACCTCGCCGCGCAGCGCAGCGCCACACTGGGGTACGCCCTCGCCATCGTGTTCTTCATCGTTGGCGTCATGTTCGTGTGGCGCTCGTTCTACGCGATGCGGATCGGGCCAGCCGTGGGCTGAGCAGTGCTCAATGCTCAATGCCCAATGTCCAAGGTTCGAGGTTCGAGGTTCAGCGCTCAATGTTCACTAAGCACGTGAGGGTTGAGCATTGAGCGCGTCGCACACTTGAGCATTGAACGTTGGACATTGGGCATTGCACACTGGGCCGTCAGGCTCCCCTTCGTTCGGAGTGCTCCTCGTCCTCCCATTTCCGACTCGTCCCCACCATATTCCCACCAGACAGGGGTGCCTGGCCCCCAGCGGCAGGCTGAGATCAGACCCTTTGAACCTGACCCGGTTCGCACCGGCGGAGGGAGTCGCGACGTGAAATCCATCACACAGATGCACCAGGCCCGGCAGGGCACGATTACCGATGCCATGCGGTTCGTCGCGCAGCGGGAAACGCTGTCCGCCGCCCTCGTCCGCGACGAAGTGGCCCGAGGGCGTTTGATCATCCCCGCCAACATCCGCCACCTGGCTGGGCGGCTGGAGCCGATGGCCATTGGCGCCGTGGCGCGCGTGAAGATCAACGCCAACATCGGCAACTCGGCCGTGAGCTCGAGTATCAGCGAGGAGCTGGAAAAGCTCGACCGCGCCGTGACGTATGGGGCCGACACGGTCATGGATCTGTCGACCGGCGCGGACCTCGACGCCACGCGGGCGGCCATCATCGCCCACGCGCCGGTGCCGGTGGGCACCGTCCCGATCTACCAGGCAGCGCTCGCCTCGGATGACCCCGCCGACCTGGACCCCGACCGGCTACTCGACGTGATCGAACTGCAGGCACAGCAAGGCGTGGATTACATGACCATCCATGCCGGCGTCCTGCTCGAGCACCTGCCGCTCGTGGCCGGGCGGATCACGGGCATCGTGAGCCGCGGCGGCTCCTTGCTCGCCCTTTGGATGGCGCGCCACCGAAAGCAGAACCCCCTGTACACCCGGTTCGACGACGTGCTCGCGATCTGTCGACGGTACGACGTCACGATTTCGCTCGGGGACGGTCTCCGCCCGGGCAGCATCCACGACGCAAGCGACCGTGCGCAGTTCGCCGAGCTGGCAGTGCTGGGGCGACTCACACTGCGCGCCTGGGAGCGGGACGTGCAGGTGATGATCGAGGGGCCGGGGCACGTGCCGATGGACCAGATCGAGATGAACGTGCGCAAGCAGAAGGACCTGTGCCACGAGGCGCCGTTCTACACCCTGGGGCCGCTCGTGACCGACATCGCGCCGGGCTACGATCACATCACGAGCGCGATCGGTGCGGCGATGATCGGGTGGCACGGAGCGGACATGCTCTGCTACGTGACCCCCAAGGAGCACCTCGGCCTCCCCAACGCCGAGGACGTGCGGCAGGGGGTGATCGCCTACAAGATCGCGGCGCACGCAGCCGATATCGCCCGGGGCCGCCCGGGGGCGACGCAGCGCGACGACGCACTCTCCCGGGCGCGCTACGCCTTCGATTGGAACGAGCAGTTCCGGCTGGCCCTCGACCCCGAACGGGCCCGCGAGTACCACGACGAAGCGTTGCCGGCCGAGTACTTCAAGAGCGCCGAGTTCTGCGCGATGTGCGGACCCAAGTTCTGCTCGATGCACCACTCGAGAGCCTTGGACGAAGCGCTGCGGGAGTTCACTCTGGGAGCCGGACAGGGCAGCGAGTGACTCGGACGATCAAGGTGCAATGACGAATGACCAATGTCCAATGACCATTGGGCAATGACCAAGAACTACGGGAACAACTGACCATTGGACATTGGTCATTCGTCATTCGACGTTGATCACTCAGTCTCCACCGACGCTGTCCTCCCGCCGCAGGAGCTTCTTGTAGTCTTCCGGCGTATTGAAGTCTTCCAAGACCGCCGGATCGTCCACCGGCACGGCGTGGACCCGGGAGGGATCGTGGCGCACGACGGCGCGCGCGCCCTGTTCATCCGGGGCATCGAGCAGTTCCTCGAAGACGGTCCGTCCGAACAGGACCGGATGCCCGCGGTGGCCCGCATGCACGGGCACGACGATCGGTCGGTGCGAGGCCCGGAACCCATCGAGCAACGCGGCCAGCGTCGCGACGGCGACGTGAGGGCGGTCGACCGGCCAGACGAGCGCGGCATCCACCGGCTGGCCCTCCAGCGCGCGGAGTCCAGCCCGGACCGACCCGATCGGGCCCGCGTCCAGCTGGGTGTTCTCGGCGACCGTGACGTCAGACAAATCCATTTCTCTCAGTATTTTATCTGCGTAGTAGCCAACAACTACTACGCGCCTTTCTATCCCAGCCGCGTAACACGCGTGCAGAATCCCGGCGAGAAACGGCTCCCCACGATAGGTCAGGAGCGCCTTAGGGTAGCCCATCCGCTCCGACGCGCCGGCTGCCAAAATGATGGCTGCAAACATGCGTGGTCCTTAGATTAGGGCCGCTATGACGATTCATCGCATTCGCCTGTTGGGCGATCCAATTCTGCGCACCAAGTGCGAGCCGATCAAGAACCCACGCTCGCCGGCCGTGCGGATCGTGGCCGACAGCCTGCAGGAGACGCTGCGCGATCTCCGGGCGAGCTCCGGGCTTGGCCGCGGCCTGTCCGCCCCCCAGATCGGGGCCCCGATCCGCTTGATCTACATCGAGATCGACGAGCCGCTGTTCCTCGTGAACCCCGAGATCGTGGACATTGGCGGGTCGGACTTTGGGGTCTGGGACGACTGTTTCTCCGCGCCCAACCTGCTGGTGCGCGTCATGCGCGCCTGGCGCATTACGGTTCGGTACCAGGATCTGAAAGGCAGGAGCCAGGAGCTCACGGCCGAACAGGATCTCGCGGAGTTGCTGCAGCATGAGATCGACCACCTCGACGGGGTTCTCATGGTCGACCGCGCGATCGGGCTGGATCCGTTCTGTTACCGCGAGGAGTGGAACCAACACCACGCGAACGAAGCGCGGTACGGCGAGCCGGAGCCGCGCTGGTCACCTGCGGCGGCACCGGTGGGGTAGGGGGCGCGGAGGCCGCCCGCCATGGGGGGTGGCGCGCCGCGCATGCCCTTCCGATGCCACGTGGTGCGGGCCTACCAGATCACCGTGCGCTCCCGGGATCTCCCGGGGCAGTCGCACGAGGTGGCAGTCGAGAGGGACCCGGCAGGTCGCTCCAGGTTCCGTACATTTTCACCCCCCCTTCAGCCGCTCTTCATCCGCCCACCCTGACCCTGTGAGGGCCACCACCTAGGGGGCCCGCGCAGGTTCTCCTCATCGCCCCGGCGATTGCCTTTGCGTTGCTGCGAGGAAGCAGACGTGGGCCGACCACTACCACGAGATTACTTTATGTCGGTGTGGTGGTATGGAAACGACGCCTGCGCTGGAACGTGGCCTACGAGGCTCGGCCAGGTGTGCGGCAGCTGAGGGGCGTCGTGATCTGATTCGGTACCCTAGAGCAATGGAGTGTAGAACGGCATGCGGTTGCTAGACTACGATACGACCCAGCAGATGGGTGCCACTGTAGTGAGCTCAACGCGGATTACGCCCGAGGACAGCGATACGGACATACGGCACATCGACCTCGTCGTCGACCGCGTGGACTTCAGCTATCAAGTGGGGCAGAGCGTTGGTGTCCTGGTACCGGGTCCGCATGAATACGGTCAGAGGGAATACCTGCGCCTCTATTCCATTGCCGGCGGCACCAGGGCCGATGACCTCAGGCCGGTGATCTCGCTATGTGTGAAGCGTTGCTTCTACATCGACGGGTTCAATGGCGAACGCTATGACGGGAAGGCGTCCAACTATCTCTGCGACCTGAAGAAGGGCGACGCCGTCACGTTGGTGGGCCCCTACAACATCGCGTTCGCCCTGCCCAAGGACAACGGCGCCAATCTGCTGATGATCGGGCTGGGAACAGGGATCGCTCCCTTCCGGGCCTTCATCAAACATATCTACAGCGAGCTCGGCGGCTGGAAGGGTTCCGTGCGTCTCTACCACGGCGCCATGACGGGCATCGAACTGGCCTACATGAACGACCAGAACGCCGACCTGAAGTACTACTACGACGAAGAGACCTTCAAGGCGTTCGAGGCACTCAGTCCGCGAGCCCATTTCAACGTGCCCGTCGACCTGGCGGGGGCCCTGGCCCAGAACGCCGATGAAGTCTGGACCCTGCTGCAGGATCCCAAGACCTACGTGTACGTGGCCGGTCTCAAGCAGATCAGCAAGCAACTGGACGAGGCACTGGTGAAGATCGTGGGCTCCGCCGAGACGTACGAGCAGCAGAAGAAGATGATGATCGACCAAGGGCGTTGGGCTGAGCTGATCTACTGACGCGCGGTTCTTCCTGAGGGGCCGTCTCCCGGGCTTGGGGGCGGCCCTTCGTCTCCAGCGCCATCAGCCCTTCGACAGCATCACGGCCGTCCCGGTCACGATCCCGGCGGCGTCACCCGCGAGCCACAGAATCACCTCGGCCATGGCTGCGGGCGCGAGCCACGTGGACCGGTCCGCGTCCGGCATGGCAGCGCGGTTGGCAGGCGTGTCGATGGTGGTGGGCACGATGGCGTTCACCGTGATGCCGTGCCCCACCAGTTCCTTGGAGAGCGACTGCGTGAGGTTGAGCACCGCGGCCTTGGACGCCGCGTAGGCGCTCATGCTCGGAGCCCCGCGGTTCACCGCGGGCACCGCCGCCACGGTCACGATCCGCCCGTGACCGTGGGACTTCATCAGCTTCACGGCTTCCCGCGCACACAGGAAGGTGCTCGTGGCGTTGAGCGCGAGCATCTTGTGCCACGTCTTGGGGTCGGTCTCGTCTATCGGGCCGAACGCAAAGCCACCCACGAGCTGCACCAATATTTCCAGCCTCCCGTCGGGCTCGGCGGCCGCCGCGCAGAGCGAGGCCACGGCATCGGCATCCGTCACGTCCGCCTCTACGAGCCGCACTGCCCGGGCAGCGGTGCCGAGTTCGTCGCGCAGTGCGTCGCGCTCGCGCTCGGATACCCACGAGACGGTGACATGAGCCCCGGCCTCCGCGAACGCCCGCACGACAGCGCCGCCGAGTGCGCCCGTGCCGCCGGTCACTAGCACGTTCCTTCCCGTAGCAACTTGGTCCATCGTTACCTCGCAGGTGTCCAAATCCAAACAAACCGAGGCCGGCATGCCTCGTCAGATGCCGGCCTCGCCGTCCAAGAATCGGAATCTCCGTCGTCCGACGCTACCCACCGACCTCTGCTCCCGCCGACGCCTGGTTCCACATCCACCGCCAGGTCTTCCAGGACCCGTCAGCCTGACGCCTGTACAGCTCCATCCACTTGCCGCTCCTGACCTGCTCGGCGCCACCCGTTTTCGGGGTCTGGCGGACACTCCACGTGCCGCGAGCCATCCCCCAGTCGCCGGTCACGGCCACTTCGTCCACCGTTGCCGTCTGCGAGGCTGAAAACTCGTTAAAGAAGTCACGCAACCTCTGGACGAGCGCCTCGCGCCCCATCACCGGCGGTCCGTCGGGCGGCAGGGAGAGGGCGTCCTCGGCATAGGTCAGGCCCGCCGCATCGGCATCGGCGGCGTTGTACGCAGCCAGCCAGTCGTCACTCAACTGACGGATGGCCGCGGCATCGGCTTCCGATGTGTCGGGTGGTGGCGCCGGGGTCCGGGTGCAGGCCGCGAGGGCCAGAACCACGGCAAGACGAAGCAGTGTCGACGTGCGCAGCATGGGACCCTCCTCGGTTGTCGCGAAGGTCCCAACTTCTCCTTGGGGACGTCGGGCCGCCAGGGCTCGGCCGCGTGCCCTGCGGACACGCTGAGAGGCTACACGGAGTGCGCGATGTGAGCCCCGGCGGGCGTGAGCCACGTGCGCGCCGCGACCGGATCCTGCCCAAAGCACGCAGTCGCCGCGGCGTCCGCCGTCATGCAGTCGCCCGCCTGCGCCGTGATGCTCCGCATGACGCTCACGCGCGGCTCTCCAGTGACGGGATCGAGCAGATGGTGGTACCGGCGCCCGCCGTACTCGAAGTACTGGAGGTAATCCCCGGACGTGGCCACCGCCGCATCCTCGAGATCGAACTCGGCCACCAGCTGATCCGCGCGGTCGGGCGACCGCACGCCCACGCGCCACGGCCCGCCATCGGCGGACCGGCCCATGGCGTAGAGGTCGCCCCCCACGTTCACGAGCGCGTGTTCGATGCCCCAGTCCCGCAGCACCGCCACGGCCTGATCCACGCCGTAGCCCTTGGCGATGCCGCCCAAGTCGATGCCCAGGTCCGGCTGCGTGAACCGCACGGCCGGCTTGCCGGACCACGTGCTCACATCCAGGCCCCGGTAGAGCCCACGCCCCGCGTAGCGACGTACCGCGTCCCGTGCCGGCGGGGTCGTCCGGTGGCCCACGTCCCAGAGCTGCACGACGCCATCCAAGGCGGGATCGAACGCGCCGTCGGTCCGCGTGGCCCAGTCGAGCGACGCGCGGAGCACGGTGGCCGTCTCGGGTGTGACCAGCACCCCGTCGCGCGCCGCGCCGCGGTTGGCGCGGCCTACATCCGACGACGGCCGGTAGCGCGTCATCAGCGCCTCCACCATCCGGAGCCGCGCGAGGGCGGCGCCGATGGCGGCCTGTGCGTAGGGCTCGTCCCGGTGTACCACCGCAAAGTCCGCAATCGTCCCCATGCTCGGCACGGTGCGCTGGGCCAGCACACGTCGGCGCACGCGCCACGGCACCGACGCCACCACCAACGCCCCTACCCCGAGGGCCACGAACTCGCGCCGCGTGCGCGCCGACCGGACTACCGGCTCACGATCCGACATCGTTGGACTCCACCAGCTCGAGGTGCCGCGGCTCGCCCGTGCGCTCGCACGTGCTGCCGTGACACGAGCAGTTGTGACACGACGTTCGCTCCCGGCCCCGCTGCATCAGGCCGAACACGGCGAACAGCACCGCCAGGGCGCCGACCGCGATGACGGTGGTCATGCGGCGCTGAACATGCCGGCAAAGCCCATGAACGCCAAGGAGAGCGCGCCGGCCAGGATGAGGACCAGACCCATGTTCTTCGCGAAATCCGGGACGTCCGCCAGCTCGAGGTTCTCCCGGATGGACGCCATCAGCACGAGCGCCAGCGTGAGGCCCAGCCCACCGCCCACGGCAAAGAAGAGGCCTTCCAGCAGGCCGTAGCCACGGTTGGTCGAGAAGATGGCGAGGCCCAGGATGGCGCAGTTGGTCGTGATCAGCGGCAGATAGATGCCGAGTGCCTGGAACAGCGCGGGACTCAGCTTCTTGATGGCCATCTCGACGATCTGCACCAGGGACGCAATGACGATGATGAACGCGATGATGCGGAGATACGGCGCCGACACGAGCAGGAACGTGTTCAGCACCCATACCGCCAGGGCCGTGAGCACCATGACGAAGATGTTGGCGGCCCCCATCCGCACGGCCGTCTCCACTTTCCCCGAGACGCCCAGGAACGGGCACAGCCCCAGGAACAGCGCCAGGGTGAAGTTGTTCACCACGGCGGCCGAGACCAGGATCCAGATCAGGTCGCCCATGCTAGGCCGCCTTCCCCACGGCCGGTCCCGCGGCCGCCGTGGCCGGCTTGGCCCGCTCCTCGCCACGCCGCTTGATCCAGCTGAACACCAGGAGGATCGTGCCGAGCGTGAGGAACCCGCCCGGCGGCAGGATCATGATGACCCACGGCTCGTAATGCGGCCCCATCACGCTGATGCCGAGGAACGTGCCGTTGCCGAGCACCTCCCGGACCGTGCCCATCAGCACCATGGTGAGCGTGAACCCGATGGACATGCCCACCGCGTCCAGCAGCGAGCGGCCCACGGAGTTGCGCGACGCGAACGCTTCCTGCCGGCCCAGGATGATGCAATTCACCACGATCAGCGCCACGAATGCGCCCAGCTCCTTGTGCACCGCCGGCACCGAGGCTTCGAGGATCATGTCGGCAATCGTGACGAACGTGGCGATGATCAGGATGTACGTGGAGATTCGCACGTCCGACGGCACGATCCGCTTGATCGTGGAGACCAGCAGGCTCGATCCCACGAGCACGAACAGCACGGCGGCGCTCATGGCCAGGCTGTTGGCCACCGAGTTCGTGACCGCCAGCGCGGGACAGAGCCCGAGCAGCTGCACGAGCACCGGGTTCTCGCGCCAGACCCCCTTGATCAGCTCCTGCGACGGCGGCGTTGGCTTTCGCGGGCTCACGGCTGCGACTCCTGCGGCACGTACGCCGCGAGCAACGGCCCTACCCGCTCGAGCGTCGTGTTGATGGCCTTGATGAGCGCCCGGGACGAGATGGTGGCACCCGTGATCATCACCAGCTCGGTGGGCAGTCCCTCGCCCTGGCCTTCCTTCACCCCCACCAGGGGCGCGCGCACGCGGGTGAACTGCGCCACGAACTCCGCGTCCTTGTAGATCTTGTCGCCCAGGCCCGGCGTTTCCTTGGACTCCAGCACCTTCATGCCGAGCAGCTGCGACGACGCGGCGTCGAACCCGAAGATGAGCCGGATGTTGTCCTGGAAGCCGGGCCCATTGGCGACGATGGCAAACCCCGCGGGCCGCCCTTCCCGCCATCCCAGGTACACCGCCTCCGCGGTCTCGGCGTTGCCGCCCGCCGGGAGCGTGTGCGACAGCGAGTCCGCGGTCACGTACAGCGTGTCGTAGTGCTCCGGCGCCGCGAGCACCTCGTTGATGGCGGCGGCCAGCGCCGCGGCCTTGTTGGCGCGGATCCGCGGCTGCGTGGCCGCGAACACCGACACGATCAGCAGGCCCGCCAGCACGCCGAACCCGCCCAGCGTGCCGATGAGGCGCTGCGCGGAGGCCGACGGGCGAGGTGGTTGGGTGGCGGGCGCAGTCATGCGGCCGCCTTGGCGCGTGTGGTGCCGAAGACGCGCGGCTGCGTGGCGCGATTGATGAACGGCACCAGCGCGTTCATGATGAGAATGGCGTACATCACACCCTCGGCCAGGCCGCCCCACAGCCGGATCAGCACCACCAGGAAGCCGATGCCCACCCCGAAGATCCAGCTCCCGCGGTTGGTGGTGGGCGAGGTCACCATGTCGGTGGCCATGTACATGGCGCCGAGCATGAGGCCGCCCGAGAGCAGCATGAACTGGGGCGTGGGATACCGCGCGCCGTCGATCAGGTGCAGCACGGTGGTGAACGCGGCCACGGACAGGAAGATGCTCGCCGGGATCCGCCAGTTGAGGTAGTTGTTGAGCGCCAGGTACCCGCCGCAGAGCAGGATCAGGACGGCGCCCGTCTCCCCCAGCGATCCCGCCGTGGTGCCGAACGCCAGGTCACGGATGGGCGTCGTCACCTGCTCGAACTTCATCAGGCCCAGCGGCGTGGCGGTGGTCACCGCGTCCACGCGGCTGCCCATCAGCGGCAGCGCGAAGTTGTCGCCGCGCAGCGACCACCACGGCACGTTCTCGACCGCGGGCCACGTGGTGAGCGCCACGGGGAACGCCGCCTGGAGGAACGCGCGTCCCAGCAGCGCCGGGTTGAAGATGTTCTGCCCCAGCCCCCCGAAGACGATCTTGCCGAAGCCGATGCTGAACGCGCCGCCGAGCACGGCCATCCAGAGCGGGAGCCCCGCCGGGAGGCACAGGCCCAGCAGGATGCCCGTGATGGCGGCGGAGCCGTCGCGCACCGCCCCCTTCTTGCCCCACGCCGCTTCGGTTCCTACGGCCCCCACGACCGACGCGAGGATCACCAGCAGGGCGCTCGGCCCGAAGTAGTAGACCGCGAACGCCGCCACCGGCATCAGGCTCCCCACCACCGACCACATGATGGTGGGCGTGGAGTCGCGGCTGCGGAGGTGCGGTGAGGCGGTGACGAGGTACCGGGCGTCGCTCATGCCGCCGGCTTTCGCTGGCGCAGCGCGACCCGGGCGGCCGCGAACTGCTGCGACAGGGGGATGTTCGACGGGCAGACGTAGGAGCAGCAGCCGCAGAGCATGCAGTCGTTGAGGTGGTACGCCGCCGCCATCTCGTCGTACCGGCCCGCAGCCGCGAGCTTGCCCAGCTGCTGCGGATTGAGGAAGACCGGACAGGCGTCCAGGCAGTGGCCGCACCGGATGCACGGATACGAGTCCTGCGTCTTGCACTCCCGCTCCGCCAGCACGATGACGCCCGTGGTGCCCTTGGTGAGCGGCGTATCCAGGTTGGCCTGGGCGGCCCCCATCATGGGGCCGCCGAACACGATCTCGCGGGCATCGTCCGTCATGCCGCCACACGCATCGAGCAGGTCGCGGAGCTTGGTACCCACCGGCACGATCAGGTTGGCGGGCTTCCGGATGCCCAGCCCCGTCACCGTCACGATGCGCTCCACCAGCGGGAGTCCGGTCTCGAACACCTCAGCGATGGTCCCGACCGAGGCCGCGTTCTGCACGACCAAGCCCACGTCCAGCGGCAGTTTACCGGACGGCACTTCGCGGCCCGTGACCGCCTCGATCAGCATCTTCTCGGCGCCCTGCGGATACTTGACCGTGAGCGGCAGGACCGTGACGTCCAGGTCGGCTGGCCGGGTGCGTTCGAGCGCCTCGACGGCATCCGGCTTGTTGCGCTCGACGCCGATCACCACCTTCGAGACACCCAGGATCTTCATCATGATCCGGACACCGAGATGGATCCGGTTGGGGTACTCGACCATCGTGCGGTGGTCCGTCGTGAGATAGGGCTCGCACTCGCAGCCGTTCACGAGGATCATCTCGATGGGCTTGTCCGGCGGTGGCTTCAGCTTGACGTGTGTGGGGAACGCCGCGCCGCCCAACCCAACCACACCCGCGTGCTGCACGGCGTGCAGCAACCCGTCCCGGTCCAGCCCGCGCCAGTCCGGCACCAAACGCGGCCGCGGCAGCTGTGCCGAGTAGGGCTCCACCGCGATATACAGCGCTGGCTTGAACGTGCCGTCCGGGTGCGGGCTCAGGCCCAGTTCGGTGATGGTGCCACTGGCGGACGCGTGAATGGGCGAGGAGACCCACCCGTCGGCCTCGGCAATCAGGTCGCCGCGCTCGACGCGGTCGCTGACTCGCACGATGGGTTTGGCCGGCTTGCCAGTGTGCTGGCTCAGCGGTAGCACGACTTCCTTGGGATACGGCAGCCGCCGGATCTTGAGGTGGGCCGTGAGCTGCTTCAGTTCCGGCGGATGCACTCCATGCCGGAACGTCAACCTATCGAACACCGCTGGGCCCTTCCGCCTTGCCCAATCCCATCCTCCCGTCGTTCCCGTCGCTGCCGTCGATCAGCTAAACCGCTCCGCCCGCTTGACCCACTTACCCAGGTCCTTCTCCTTCGGATTGAGCGGTGTGCCCGGGTGGATGATGGCCACCGGGCATTTCTCGGCTGCCATGACGAGCTCGCGGAACGTACCGGCCTTCGCGTCCTTGATGTACGCCTGTTTCTTCTCGTTGTAGGCGAACATCCGCTTGTTGAGGTTGGTGCACTCGTTGCACGCCGTGCACAGCTCGGACTGGATGTAGGGTTCGAGGCCGATGCCTTCCTCCGCCTCTTCTGCCACTGCTGCCGCCGCTGGTGCGGCAGCGGCAGGAGCGGCAGTCGTGGCAGGGGCGGCAGGGGCCGTGGCGACCGCGGCACCGCCACCGTTGCCACCGCCCAGATCCACCTTCCCCAGCGGCTCCAGGCTCCGCATCTCCTGCACGCGCTTGAGCAGATCGGCGACGCGCTCTTGACCGTTGTCGGTGGCCCGGACCAGGCCTTCCGCCATGCGTCGCGCGATGGCCGCAGGGTACTTGGCCCGCAACTCCGCCACGGTCTGGGCATGCTCGGCCTTCAACTGCTCGGCCTTTTGCTCGAACGCGGTCTCGATCTCGCCGGCCAGGCTGTCGCGCGCGGAGTCGGCCAGCTCGAGGCCCGCCATCTGCCGCAGCTGGTGCCACAGCGCCAACCGGTCCTCGGCCAACTCCACGATCTCACGCGACACCGAGAGCCGGTACAGGTGGCCATCTCTGCTGAGCGCGTGAATGTACGGCGTCTTGCCGACCCGGTCCTCGGGTGACGCCGCCAGGAACTCGTCGAACCGCAGCAGGACGTCGGCATCCACATCGTCCCGCAGCACCTTGAAGTGCTTCTTGAACCGCGCCTCGGTGGCCGCCCAGTCCGCGACGGTCATGGGGAGCGTCAGGGTCTGCTCGTTCCCCCCCTCGTCCTTGTACCGCAGGTCGTACGTCGGCCAGACCTCGTCGAGCATCGGATTGCCGTCGAGGCTCAGCTGGTCGGCCAACGCCGGACCCGCCGACGGGTCGTAGATGATGAGCGGGAATGCCCGAGACTCGAGCGCCAGCTTGGCGGCGGCCAGCGCCGCGTCGTCGCCCAGCCCGTGCTCCGGCGGGCACGGACAGTTCAGGGAGAACACCGCGGGGTAGCGGGACTGCAGCCCGCGGAGCACGCCGCCCAGCAGGTGCGACGGCGCCGCCTGCGACGACTGCACCACGAACACGTTGCGGTGCGCCATCGAGAGGAGCGAGAGCTCCTTGCGCGTCTCCGTCTTGCCGTGCTGCGCCTTGCCCCACGCGGCCATGTCGCTGACCTGGCCGGTGAACCCGCTGGTGCAGGCCTGGCCGCCCGTGTTCGAGTAGACCTGCGTGTCGAGGACGACCACGCGGATCGGCTTCCCGGACGCCAACAGGCGCGAGAGGTTCTGGAACCCGATATCCAGCATGGCGCCGTCACCGCCAACTGCCAGGATCGGCGGACACATGGCGAACTCGTCATCCGTGAACTGGTGCCAGTCGAACCGGCCGAAGAAGTCCGTGTGGAGCTTCGGGTCGTACTCGTCCTTCAGCTCCAGCTCGGCGCGCCGCACCGTCGCGAAGCCGAGGGCCATCTTCCGCATGTGGCCCTCGAACAGGCCGATGGCAATGGACGGCGCGTCCTGGAACAGGTGGTTCACCCAGGGGAACGGGTACGGGTTGTACGGGTAGGTGCTGCCCCAGACGGACGAGCACCCCGTCGCATTCGCGATGCCCGTCATGGCCCGGCCCTTCCCGCTCGGGCCCTCGGTGTACCGCCACTTGAGGTCCTTGAGCTCGTCAATCATGGCGGCGATGCGGTCCACGCGCGCCTGCTTCTCCGGCGCGAGCGGGATGTCTACCGTGCTTGCCGCTCCCTTCGCGACCGTGCCGAGCGTCACGTCGGAGGCGAGCAGGGCACGGGCCTTCGTGTCGAGCTCCGCGGTCAACTCATCGAGCCGGGCCACGTACTGCTTCACGCGCGGCAGCATGGTGGCCTGGATCGCCGCCACCACGAGGTGCAGGACCGTCTTCTCGCCGCAGCCCATGCAGGAGCCGTCACCGCCCACCATCGAGCGATAGTGGCTCTGCTTGAGCAGGAGCGACGACAGCACGCCGATCCCTTCCTCGAGACTCGCGATGTTCACGTACCGATCGTCGGTCTCGGCGAGGAACTGCCAGGTGTGCCAGTTTCGCCGCAGCTTCTCGACGATCTCGTCGGTCTGCTTGACCGTGATGAGCGCGCCGTCGGGGCACGCGGCGACGCAGATGTTGCAGCCCTTGCACGCGTCGGGGTTGATCGTGATGGAGAGCAGGCCGCCCGTCCCCTTCTGCTTGGATTCGGGCAGATCGAAGAAGGGCGTGGTCTTGGCGAGCGGGAACTCCGCCAGGGTCGAGTGCACGGCTGCGAACTCGGCATCCAGCGCCTGACGCCGCTCCGGGTCGATGCCCAGCCGCTCGACCACCGTCTGGTACGCCGTCGCGAGCGTCGCGCCGAAGGTGGTGAACGGCACGGCCTTCAGCGTCTTCCGCGCCTCGGTCGCGAGCGGTTTCAGGATCTGCCGGACCTTGTCGAGGCGCCGGCCGTTCTCGAGCGACCGCACCGCGGCCTCCAGCACCTCCTGGACATCGTTCACCACGCCCGGAATGGCCGAGTCCGGACACTGCACCCAGCACTGACTGCAGCCGGTGCACTTGTCTGCGACGAACTCCGGCACCTCGAACCGGACATGGGTCATGTCGCGGATGGTGCTGGTCGCGGCGGGAATGGCCGAGAGCGCGGCGAACGGATCGGCGATGCCGTCCTCGCCCATCTTGTTGAGCAGGCAGACCTGTTCCCAGAACCGGCCGCCGTGCCCGATGCCCGGCTCCACATTGGTCCCGCCGAGGATCGCCGGCATCTGCGGCACCCCACCCACCTGCTCGTCGCCCTCGAGCGTGAGCTTGGCCGGATCCACCTCGATCAGCTCATCGTAGCCACGCTGAATCACGCGGACGTTGTCCTCGACCACTTTCTGACCTAGATGGCCGAACTTCTTCTCGAGCTGCTTGCGGATGCCCTCGAAGACGGCCTGCTCGGTGAGGTTCTCGGCCTGCGCGAGCGGCGCGGCGCGGAAGAACGCCCCCATGAACGCCGCACCCTGCATCCGGTAGCGCAGTTCGGGATCGCTCGCTTCGTCGCTGGCGATCTTGAACCCGTCGAGCAGGTGGAACTTGTAGTGCCGGTCGGTGATCTGCTTCCGGGCCGACGGCGGGAGGCTGCGCCACACGTCCACCGGCGGACGGTCACCCTGCATGATGAACACGCCGCCGTCCTGGAGACCGGCCAGTGGGTCCGAGTGCTTGAAGACGTTGGGGTCGGGCGAGAGCACCACCGAGACAAACTTCAGCTCGGCGTTCACCTTGATGGGTTCGTGCGCCAGCGTGGCGTAGAACGTCGTGGGCTGACCCTTCTTTTCCGATCCGTACTTGGGGTTGGCCTGGATGTGGAGCCCGCAGAGATCGGCGGCCGTCTGCGCCACGTTCTTGCCCGTGGTGATGGCGCCCCAGCCGCCCACCGAGTGGATCCGGATGGAGACGGCTCCCTTGGGCATCAGGTTCACCGGGGCCGCCGGCTTGAGCGACAGATCGGCCACGGCCGGATACGCCTCCAGCAACTCCTCCTGCCAGATCTGGAGCTTCGGGAACCGCGTATCGCTCCGGATGAAGTCGATGCCCAGGTAGAACTGGCGACGCTTCCCGCCCCCGTCCAGCATGTTGTCGACCGCCGCGATCAGGTCGGCAGGCTGGAGATCGCGGCTGCCGAGTCCGAAGCAGCCCGAGTAGAAGTCGGGCATCTGCTCGATGCTGCACGGCGTGAGTGACGGATACGGCGGCGCGGCCGGACTCCGTCCGTTCTCTAGCGCCTTGTATATCGCGGCGCGGATCTCCCGCAGCAGCGGCAGGTCCACGGCCAGCGGCTGGTCGGTACGCTCGAGCACCGTCACGCCGCGCTTCCCCACCAGGAGCTGCGTGATCAGGTCCGCCGGGAACGGCCGGAACATGGTCACGTTGAGCACGCCAACCTTGAGCTTCCGCGTGGCGCGCAGGTGGTCCACCACGGCCTCGCAGTTGGGGATCACGCTCCCCTGGCCCACGAGCACCCACTCGGCGTCGTCGAGGCGGTATCCCATGGCGCGGCTGTACCAGCGCCCGGTCAGGGCGCCGTACTCCGCCATGGCCCGGTCGGCCAGCTCGGGCAGGTGGTCGAAGTAGAACGGCCGCTGCGCCGCCACGCCCTGCGCGTAGCTGTCCTGGTTCTGCACCGTCCCCAGCATGGCCGGGTAATCGAGGTTGAACACCTCGGGGATCCGTCGGCGGTGCGCGCCGAACACCCAGCGCTGTGCCGCCGTGGGCGACTCGATCACGTCCGCGGGATCACCGAGATACTCCCGGACAAGCTCGGGCTCCGGCATGACCATGGACTCGATCACGTGGCTCGTGAGGAACCCATCCTGCGCCACGATCCCCGGATTGAGCGACAGCTCCGCGATGCGGTGCGCGATGAGGTTCAGGTCGGCCGCTTCCTGCACGTTCTTGGCGAAGACCTGGAAGAACCCGGTGTCGTCCACGGCGTGGTAGTCGTCGTGGCCGGCGTGCACGTTGAGCGCGTGCTTGGTGATGGCGCGAGCGGCGATGTTCAGGACGTACGTGAGTCGCTTGCCGACGGCGGCGTAGAGCGACTCGTGCATGTACACGATGCCCTGGCCGCTCGAGAAGTTGGTGGCGCGGAGGCCGGTCATGCTCATGCCGGCCGTGACCGCGGCGGCGGCGTGCTCGCCCTCGGGCTCGAAGAACAGGAGCGACCGCCCGTTCACGTTGAGCTTCCCGGCCGCCACCGCCACGGCCCAGCCCTCGCCCATCTGCGTGGACGGGGTGATGGGGTACGCGCCGGCGCCTTCGCTCCCCGCGGTTTCCATCTCGACGATGGCACCGCTGCCGTCCGTGGCCGTGCGCAGGCCGGGGTACTTGGGCTTCGCCTGCTCTGTCACACTGGGCTTCGCGTTCCTGATCTTGATCATCGTCCGGCTCCCTCCAACACCTTCTCCAGACGCTCGGGACCGAGCTGCTGAGCGCCATCCACCCAGACGATGGCGCCCGTCGGGCACCGGGTGATGGCGTCCGGCGAGGCCGTCGCGTTCTTGTCGTAGTCGATCACGGCCAGCCCGTGCACGATCTCGATGAGTCCCGGGGCGCCGTCGGCTACGCAGCGGCCGCACGCGTTGCAGGCCACCGCGCAGGCCGTCGTGGCCTCGTCGCCCTCGAGCAGGTTCTTGCACTGCACGATCAGCTTCTGCTCGACCGGCATCAACGTGAACAGGTCCTTGGGACAGGCCTCGACGCAGTCGCCGCAGGCCGTGCACTTCTCCGGAATCACCACCGGGAGGTCGACTTCGTTCATGTAGATCGCGTCGAAGTCGCACACATCCCGGCAGTCGGCGAGCCCCAGGCAGCCCCAGGCGCAGGCCTTGCCGCCGCCGGCGACGGCCGCGGCGGCGCGACACGTCTGGAGCCCCAGGTAGTCGGCGTTGTTGGGCGCCACGTCGCACCCGCCGGCGCACAGCAGGCGGGCGACTCGTGTGGTCGCCGCGCCCACGTCCACTCCCAGATACCCGGCGATGTCCTCCCGCATGTCCGGCGACGCCACCGTGCAGTTGGCCGGCTGGATGGCTCCTTCCACGAGCCGCTCGGCGAACGCCCGGCAGCCCGCCAGCCCGCAGGCGCCGCAGTTGTTTCCCGGGAGCAGGTTGGCCACCGCATCGATGCGCGGATCCTCCCACACGTAGAGCTTCTTCCGCGCGAGGGCGATCACCGACGCAAAGAACGTCCCGACCCCGCCGAGCACGGCGGCGGACACGAGGAAGCTCGACGCGCTCAGCACGTCACGCGCCCGAAAGGTCCGCCTGCTGCAGCAGCCAGGCCGCCAGCTTGTCCACCGGGTCCGCGGGCGTGGCCGGCTGGGGCGCGACCGGCACCGCGAGGTCGGCGGCGGCGGCGCCCTGCAGCGCCTTGAGTTGGTCGAGCTCGTCTTGCTGTTGCGTCGCGGAGAACGGGCCGGCGCGCCGCCGCCCGTCGAGCGTGGGGACCTCCGTGATCGTGAGCCGCGCACCGATCCCGCCGGCGACCCCGGGATCGTGGACGAACCGCGCCCCGCCAGCCGGGAAGATCCCGGCGATGCCGGGGCCATCCCACGCGGCCAGCCGCTGGACTACGGCGACGTCGGCGGTTTGCGCCACGAACGTGCGCGGCGTGATGAGACGCACCAGCGGCGCGGGCGACGTCTCGCCGTGGACCACCAGGACGATCTTGGCGCCGCCGTCGAGGAACTCGGCCAGGCCCGCGGGCCGGAGATCGCTGCCCTCGAGCTCGATCACCACGGGTGGGGCCATCCGGCGCTCCGCTTGGCTCCACTGTCCGAACGGGAACGCCTCGAGCCAGCGGTCATGATCCGCGGGCCGGTAGCGGCCGCTGCGCGCCAGATCCACGACGCGCCCCGCCCCTATGGCGCGGCCCAGGTCCGCGAACAGGCGGCTGACCGCCTCGTAGAGGTTCTCGCCGGGGACGAGCGTCAGGGCGCAGGCGTCATCACCGCGCGCGGCGAGCGACTCCAAGACCGCGAGGGCCCGTGGCATGACCGCCTGCGCCGCCGGCTCGAGGGCGGCCTCCACCGAGAGCACGGCGGCCAGTCGATCGACATCGACGTGCGCCACCCCGACGAGCCCGAGGCTCGCCCCAAGTTGCATGTGGCGGTCGGCAGCGCCCTCGCGGCGCGCATCCCGGTAGACGCGGACCTCGTCCAGTGTCGCCGCCAGGGCAGAGCGATACGCGTCCCGCGGAGCGGCCAGGGCCGCGAGAATGGCCGCGGTGCGTTCGTCAGACGGCATACTTCTCGAACTCCTCGTTCAGCCGGTCGATGCGCTCCTGCGCGGTGTGGATCCGCTGGTGCCGGAGCTCCTCATAGCGCTGGCGCGACTCGTCGCGGAAGAAGATCCCGAGCCGGATGCGATCGAAGGGCTCCGCCAGGTGGCGCCCCATGTCCAGGTCCTTGGGGTCGTGCACCCGTCGGTTCTTGAAGATCTTCTCCAGCTCCGGCGCGTCCACACCATCGGGATGCACGAGCATCTCCACCAGGTTCGGATTGCGCACCGCTTCCTGGAACAGATCGTCGGTGTACTGCGGGCAGCGCTGCAGAATCCGCACGAACGAGAAGCCGCGATGCCGGAAGGCCGCAGCGATGGTCGCGTACACGTGCGCGGGCATCCAGTCAGCCGTCTGCGCCACGAACGAGGCGTTGGAGACGCCCAGCGTGGCCGAGAGGGGGTTGAGGGGCATCAGATGACTCCCCTTGGGCTGCGTGTTGCTCGGATGGCCCTGCGGGGTCGTGGGCGACGTCTGGTTCTTGGTGAGCCCGTAGATGCCGTTGTCGAGCATCAAGGCCACCATGTCCACGTTGTAGCGCACGGCGTGGATCCAGTGTCCCGCGCCGATGGAGCAGCAGTCCCCATCGCCCATCACCGCGAACACGTGGAGGTCCGGCCGCCGCAGCTTCACCCCGGTCGCAATGGGAAGCGCCCGACCGTGAATGCCGTGAAACCCGTACGTCGTCAGATAGTGCGGAAAGCGGCTGGAGCACCCGATGCCCGAGACGAACACCGTGCGCTCAGGGGGCAGCTGCTCGGTCTCGAGCAGCCGCTCAACCGCGGCGAGGATGGCGTGATCCCCGCAGCCGGGACACCAGCGCGGAATGGCACCCGCGTAGTCTTCCATGGTCCAGCTGCGCTCGTCGTCGTCGTGATCGCAGCTCAGGAACGAACACGAGGTCTCCATCACGCGTGCCCCCCGGGCATCATGCTCTCGATGCCCTCCAGAATCCCCTTGGGACGGAGCGGCTGACCCGGCACCCGGGTCCAGCAGTCCACGTCCACCAGCGTGTGGGCCCGGAGCAACCAGGCCAACTGTCCCAGGCGCCGATTCTCCCGGGTGATATACGGGTCACCCAGGCGATCGGAGTAGTTGATCTCGACGGTGGCCACCTTGCGGAACCGGCTGAAGATCTCCTTCAGCCCCGGCTCGAGGGGCGACAGGATGCGCAGGTGCAGCGAGGACACGCGCAGGCCCCGCGCCCGGGCGCGGTCCACCGCTTCCTCGATCGCCCCCTTGGTGGATCCCCATCCCACGACCAGGAGATCTCCTTTCGTGTCCCCGTACACGCCCGGCGGCTTCAGCGTGGTCTGGAACACCGCGAGCTTCCGGCTCCGCATGGCGCAGCCGCGCTCGTGCACGTCGGGGCTGTACCCCACGTGCGAGTACTCGTCGTGCGACAGGCCCGTGAGCGTGTGCATGCCGCCGGGCTGGCCGGGAATGAACCGGCGGGACAGCCCCGACGCCGGATCCCAGTCGTACGGCTTCACGCCCTCGGGGACCGGGCGCAGGTCCGGCGGCGCCGCCTGCCAGCGCGGGTCGAGCTGCGGCCGCGGGAACGGCTGCACGCCGGTCGCCAGGTTCGCGTCGGTGAGCACCATCACGACGCACCGGAACAGCTCGGCGATGCGGCGCGCCGTGACCACCATGTGAAAGCACTCTTCGATCGTGGCGGGCGCCATCACGACCTTGGGCGCGTCGCCGGGTTGCCCGTAGAGGGCCGCGAGCAGGTCCGACTGCTCCACCTTGGTGGGCAGACCCGTGCTCGGACCGCCGCGTTGCACGTCCAGCACCACGAGCGGCACTTCGGTCATCGTCGCGAGCCCGATGAACTCCGTCTTGAGCGCCAACCCCGGGCCGGAGGTCACCGTGAATGCCACCTTGCCGGCGTACGACGCCCCGATCGCAACCCCGGCGGCCGCGATCTCGTCTTCCGCCTGGTGCACGATGCCGCCGAAATCCTCGAAGATCTCGCCGAGGTAGTGCGAGACCGAGGTGGCCGGCGTGATGGGATACATCGCGCACAGGTCCATGCCGGCCGCGACCGCGCCCATCGCCAGGGCCTGGTTCCCGTTCAGCACGATCATCGGCGTGGGCGGCTTCTCGATGGGGACCTCGACCCGAAAGTCGAGATTGGCCTCCGCCCACCGGTAACCGAGCTCCATCAACTCGATGTTCGCGCGTGCCACCGCCTCAGCCTTCTTGCGGAACGACTGCCGGATGGCGTCCCGAATCAACTCGATGTCCCGATCGTAGATCCAGGCCAGCATCCCGAGCACGAACATGTTCTTCCCGCGCCGCGGGTTGTCGGTCACCGTGAGGCACTGCTCCTCCATCGGCACGGGGATGATGCGATAGTCCTGCTTCCCCAGCACCTCCATGGCGGTGGTCCATTCGCGGCGGATGTCGTCGTCATCGTGCGTAGCCCACCTGTTCTCGACGAGCACGATGGCGTCCTCGTGCAGCGCTTCCAGCTCGTGGCGCGCCAGCAGCGCCTGCTCGTTGAAGGCCACAACCAGGTTGGCCGCATCGCCCCAGTTGGTGACCGGCTGGGTACCGATGCGGATCCGGTTGCCGGAGGCCCCCGGCCCCGAGCGGGCCGGGGGCTGAATCTCGGCCGGGATGATCTCCACGGTCCACGCGCCGTTGCCCATCTTGGCGGAGACCTGACCGAAGATCTGCCCGCACTTCTGGGCGCCCTCGCCGGAATCGGAGACGATCTCGACGGTGTGTTCAGGAACCCGGATGACGACCGGGCCGGCGGCGTCCTTCGAGGCCCTGGCCTTCTTCGTCACTACCGGGGAGGAACTGGACATGAGCGGTCCTGCGCAAAGGTCCGTTGTGCACGTCGCGTCGCACGCCCGGTCGCGTCACGCAAATCGCGACCGGGGAGGTCGCCCTCCGCGGCGGCGCACGCTGGCAACCGCCGGCTCCCCATGCGGCGTGGACGCGACTCGCGGTCGCGGGAAAACTACCGTGAATATGGTAGAAGAGGGGCCCGAAGCGGTGTGCCAGTTTTTTATGAAGACACCTTTAAGACATGAAGGCCGGGAACGGCTCCCTCACCCCCCAATTGCCCAAACCCGGCCTTTGCGCAGCACGGCATTGAGGTCGGCCGTGGCAAGTCCCTCGGTGCGAACCTGCGCCAGGGCTTCGCGCTCGTAGGTAGGGGCCGGAGCGCAGTAGATCACACCGAGGGCCTGGGGAAGCTCGGGTGGTTGCATCGCGACCAGCATCTGGGCGAGGGCGTGGTCGGTCTCGTCGTGGACGAGCAGCTCCTCCGGCGAGACCCCGTTTGCGCCCACCGTCACGACCTCGAGCTTGAGCGTGCCGGGCTTGATGCGAATCCCCTTGTCTTTCGCCTTCCGAACACCATCGGCTTGCCGTGCTCGAGGTGGAGCTGCTGGTCGGACGCGAGACTCTTGTCGGTGAAGCTCGCGAACGCGCCGTCGTTGAACACGACGCAGTTCTGGAACACTTCGACGAACGAAGTGCCGCGGTGCTGGTGCGCCCGCTTGAGCGTTTCGACCAGGTGCGGCAGGAGCGTATCCACCGAGCGGGCCACGAAGCGGGCGCCGACGCCAAGCGCGAACGCCCCCGGCGCGATCGGGTTATCCACCGAGCCCATGGGGGTGGAGGGCGAGCGGAAGCCCCGGCGTGACGTGGGCGAGTACTGACCCTTGGTGAGACCGTAGACCTCGTTGTTGAACAGGATCACCTGGAGATCCACGTTACGTCGCAGGACGTGGAGCATGTGGTTGCCACCAATCGAGAGTCCGTCCCCGTCGCCCGTGATGACCCAGACATCCAGGTCCGGATTGGCGAGCTTCACGCCCGTGGCGATGGCGGGCGCGCGCCCGTGAATGGTGTGAAAGCCATAGCTCGAGACGTAGTACGGGAACCGCGCGGCGCAGCCGATGCCAGAGACGAACACCGTGTTTTCGCGGCGGGCCCCGAGGTCGGCGAGCGCCTTCTGCACCGCTTTGAGAATCGCGTAGTCGCCACAGCCCGGACACCAGCGCACCTCCTGGTCGGACGCGAAATCCTTGGGACTCCGTTGGGGCAGTGTGGCCGTCATCGTCTCACGCCTCCAGGCGGGTTCGCACTGCCCGCTCGATGTCGCTCACCTTGAACGGCTTGCCGGTGACCTGGTTGATCCCCTCGGCGGGAATCAGGTACTGCGCGCGCAGCACGTTCACGAGCTGGCCCGTGTTCATCTCCGGCACGAGCACGCGGTCGTAGCGCCGCAGCAGGTCAGCCAGATTGCTGGGGAACGGCCAGAGATAGCGCAGATGGAGGTGCGCCACGTCGTGGCCCTCGGCCCGGAGCAGCCGGACGGCCTGGTGAATGGGGCCGTAGGTAGACCCCCAGCCGACCACCGCGACGGCGCCGTGATCCGGGCCTAGGGAGACGGCCTGGGGCGGGATGTCCGCCGCCACGCGCGCGATCTTCGCCGCCCGGGTGTTGGTCATGGCCTGGTGGTTGTCGGGGTCATAGGAAATGTTGCCCGTCTGCGCGCTGCGCTCCAGCCCGCCGATCCGATGCTCCAGCTCCGGCGTGCCGGGCACGGCCCACGGCCGCGCGAGCGTGGCGTCATCCCGGGCAAACGGCATGAATCCGTCAGGGTCGGTTCGATAGGCGACCGGGAACTCGGCGACGAGGTCCACGTCGGGAATGAGCCACGGCTCGGCGGCATTTGCTAAGAAGCCGTCCGTCAACACGATAACCGGCGTCATGTACTTCGTGGCGAGCCGGACGGCTTCGATACCGACCTCGAAGGAGTCTGATGGAGTAGCGGCTGCAACTACTATCAGTTCCGCATCGGCATTCCGGCCGTAGATCGCCTGGTACAGGTCCGACTGCTCGGTCTTGGTGGGAAGCCCGGTCGAGGGGCCGGCCCGCTGGGCGTTCACGATGATGAGCGGCAGCTCGGTGGCGATCGCGAGCCCGATGGCTTCGCCCTTGAGGGCGATGCCCGGACCGGAACTGGACGTCACGCCTAGCGCGCCGGCGTAGCTGGCCCCGATCGCGGCACAGACGGCCGCGATCTCGTCTTCCGCCTGGAAGGTCACGACACCGTAGTCCTTGAAGCCCGCCATCGTGTGGAGCAGCGGCGAAGCCGGTGTGATGGGATACGATCCGAGCACCAGCCGCGTCAGTCCGGCCTTCTTGATGCCTACGAGAAGACCCCATGCCAGCGCTTCGGTGCCGCTCACCGTGCGATACATGCCCGATGCGAGCTCGGCGGCGGCCACGGAGTACCCCGAGACGTGCGACGGCATCTCGGCGGTCTCGCCGAACGCATGGCCCGCATTCAGCGCCCGGAGGTTGGCGTCCCGGATCGCCTCTTCCTTGGCGAACTTCTTCCCGATCCACTCGACCGTCGCCTTGCGCGACCGCCCGTACATCCAGAGCATGAGGCCGAGTGCCCACATGTTGCGGCACCGAAGCGCCTCTTTCTGCGAGAGGCCGAGCCCGTCCACCGCGTCGAGGGTGTGGCGGGTCACGTCGAGCTTGAGCACCTGGAACGGCGCGAGGGTGTCGTCGTCGAGCGGATTCGCGGCGTACCCGGCTTTCTGGAGGTTACGGTCGCTGAACGCGCTCGTATCCACCAGGACCGAGCCGCCCATGCGCAGATCGGGCAGACTGACCTTGAGCGCCGCCGGGTTCATGGCCACGAGCACGTCGAGCTCGTCGCCGACGGACGTGATGTCCTGGGTGCCGAAGTGGATCTGGAACGCCGAAACCCCGTACGTCGTGCCGGCGGGAGCGCGGATCTCGGCGGGGTAGTCCGGGAACGTGGCCAGGTCGCTGCCCGCCAACGCCGTTTCCTGCGTGAACTGGAGCCCCGTGAGCTGCATGCCGTCGCCCGAATCGCCCGCGAAGCGGATGACGACGCTGTCGCGCACCTCGCGCTCGGGGCGGGTGGCGGGGGGGGAACCCATCTGGTACGGCCTTTCGTGCTGGGATAGGAAATATGGGGGAGGCGGGGGCTGAGGGAAGGGGACGCGGGATCCATGCATCCCCGGGCGGGTGGTATGCAAGGGCGGGATCCCGCATGTTAGAGCCAATCCACGCCTCAGGAGTTGCCGCATGTCGGTGAAGAAGTACCTGCTCGGAGTCTCGGTGGACCCGTTCGAGGGCCTGCCCGGCGTCTTCGCGGGCCCGCATCACAAGCACACCGGACACTACCGCTACCTCAGCTCGTACCGCGACGGCCAACGAGGCAAGGCGCGCATCTTCCAGCTGTTGGCGCAGCACGGTCAGCGGGAGAACCCGCGCGAATGGGAACTGCACCACATCGTCGAGGGTCAGCACTTCGCCGACATCGATTTCGGCGGGCGTCTGGAGCGGGCTTACGTCGACGAGCTGCCCTGCGTGCTGATCCACCGAGTTGAGCACCGGGCCTACAACAGCCTCCTGCACATCCGGGAAACCGACATGCTCTACCGCCACACGCTGCCCCGGGAGCTCGGCGAGCGCTCGGCGGCCGCCGCGGCGGCGGCGAAGACCCGCACGGCGCACGCGCAGCTCCGCCGCCGGGTGAGCGACCTCCGGCACCTCTACACGAACGCGTACGCCGACGACCGGGTCCTGCGACGAATCGCCCAGAATGTGATCGACGACGCGTTGACGTTTCTTCGGTGAGCGACCGTCAGCCTCGCCCCAACGTCCGGTCTTTCCATGCCCACCACTTGAGGAGCTTTGGTTGGGGACGCGGGGTGCGGGCGAAGTACACCGCGCACCGGAACGCGTACAGGACGCACGGATCCTGCCGGACGCCGCGCAGCCGGTTCAAGCGGTCATAGAGCCGCTCGGGGGTTCGGCGTGCCAGCATGCGCAGTGAGTGCACGCCGAGCGCGTGGAGGTCACGAGCCAGGCTGGGGCCGATCCCCGGAATTCGTCGCATCTCGTTGTCGTTCGTTCCGTGCATGCGCGCTCCACGCGAGGGGTCCCCCCGACGCTAGGCCCGCAACCGATCGAGCCGTTCCTGGTACTTCGTGCGCCACCCCTCGGTGAGCGCCGTCGCCACCACCGCCCGCTGGAGCAACGCCACGTCGTGCCGCTTCGTCGTCTCCAGAAGGGCCAGGTCCGCGATGGTCGGCGCCGTGGGGTCGCTCCCCGCGCGGCGGATTTCGTCGCCCGCCCGAATCACCCCCTCGTGACGCACGCGCAGGTAGAACCCCAGCCGGCGGCTCCGCAGAAACCGCTTCACCATGTCGGCGCGGCTGAACTTGATCCCCAGTTTGTGACACGGGAGGCGTGGCTGGGAAACCTCGAACTCGGCGGTGCCGATGGCAAAGCGGTCTCCCACCCGGACGGTCGCCTCATCCAGGCCTTCGGTGGTGAGATTCTCCCCGAACATCCCCCATGACAGGTCCAACCGCCCCAACTCGCCACTCCAAGACGGGTAGTGCTCGGATGCATAGGCATAGACCGCCTTGTCGATCCCGCCGTGCACAGCGAGATCGGCCTGGCGGTCGCCCTCCAGGTTGGTGCGGGCGACGGCCACCGGGCCGGCGACCGGCGCCTTGAAGATGCCGGTTTGCACCGCTTCGCCCTTCCACTCAACGAGCCGCGGCTGACCCACATTCACGGACACGAGGCGCATGAGAACCGGTTCTGGTGTTTCGCCACTGACGCAGACGCGACGAGCGCCGGGGACCCCAGAGTAGCACGCGCGGCCCCGAAATGGCAGGGCGCTGGTGGACATGCGGTCGGCGTGGCGTCACATTAGCGCGTCGGCAGCCCCACAGCCCGGCGACCGCACTCTGAGATGACGCGGGGAACCCCGCTATGGCTTGATACTAGTCCGCCCGACACCGCGCTCCCCAGGTACGGAGATTGGGGGCCGGCCTCGGATACCACCGGTGAAGGAGGGTCCGCATGCGTCCGCTGCTCGTGGTACCGCTCACGCTCATGGCCGTCACCCCCCCGTGGCTCGCGGCCCAAGCCCCGCAGGGAGGGCCCAAGGTCCGCATTGCGGTCATGGAAACCGAATGGGATCCCGGCGTGGTCCAAAGCGCCTGGATGAGCGGCGGCAACTCGCCGGACGTGTTCATGCGCGAACGGCAGACCTTTGCGCGCGGCCTCACGGAGATGATGGTGGCCGAGCTCCTCAAGACCGGACGGTTCATCGTCGTGGAGCGCAAGGCCCTCGACGACGTCTTCGCCGAGCAGGACCTGCAGCGGAGCGGGGCGGTAAACCAGGAGACGGCCTCCCAGGCCGGTCGGCTCGTGGGCGCGCAGTTTCTCGTCCGCCCCGAGATCACCGAGTTCTCGTACGGCCAGGCCGGCAGCACCAAGGGTGGCGCGGTCAAGGTGCCCGTGAAGGTCCCTCTGGCCGGGCGCGTGCGGGTGGGCGGAGGCAAGGCCAAGATCACGGCGCTGCTCGTGCTCGACAGCCGCATCATCGAAGTGGAGACCGGCCAGATCACGACTTCGGTGAAGAGTGAGGCCGAAGCCGAACAGAGCATGAACAACTTCGATCTCGGCACCGCGGTCTTCGACTACAACGCGGCCGACTTCGAGAAGACGCCGCTGGGCGCGGCAACCCGCGAGGCCGTGAGCGACGCCGTCGCGCAGATCGTCAAGGAATTGGGCGACACCCCGTGGCAGGGGCGGGTGGTCACGGTGCGCAGCGGTCAGGTCTACGTCAACGCCGGGGAAGACATGGGCCTCCGCGTGGGCGACGTGCTCGAAGTGTTCCGCCCAGGCGAGAAGCTGGTGGATCCCGAGACGGGACTATCACTGGGAGCAACCGAAACTCGGCTCGGGAAGATGCGGATCGCGTCGGTGCAGGAGAAGTTCCTGATCGCTGAGCCGCTGGCGAGCTTTACCGCCCAGCGTAACGACATCGTGCGGTACGTGGGCCAGTGAGGGGACCATCGAGCCCAAGACCAATGGGGGGGGCGGGGACACCTGTCCGCCGCCCCTCCTCGCCCGCCACTTCGACCGGCACGTGACGCGGCGAGGGGGAACAGGGTATCCGGAGTAACCGCGACCGAGGCTCCCGATGCACCGCGCCTACCGCACCCTCCTCGCCACCGCCCTGTTGGCGGCCTGTGCCACGGACGCCACCGCCCCCTCCGACGATCAGCTCCCGTTGCAGCGCGTCGCCGGCGGGGTCCGGATCGTCAACACGACGGACGGGCCGATCGCCTACACGGTGCTGGAGTACGATTACTTCTCGCGCACGCTGGCCAGCTGGGGCCCATGCCCCAACCTCGACGACTGCACGCTGCAGCCGCAGGAAAGTGCGGTGGTACCCGAAGCGGAAATCGGAGGGTACGTCCCTGGCGCCGCGGCGGCGGTCGTGCTGTGGTGGACGGTGGTCCCCGACGGCGCGGGCGGGAAGCAGGTGGTCGAGCCCCGATCGGCATTGGTCCCGCTGGCCGCCGGGGCGTCGGCCGTCACGGCGACCGTCCGCTTCGTCGACGTCGAGGGCGGGTGCTGGGCACTCGACACCGACTCCGTGCGCTACGAACCGCTCGGCCTGCCCGCGGAGTTCCGCGTGGATGGGAGCGCAGTGCAGGCCGTGATCGAGTCCGCGACGGACGTCGGGACGATCTGCATGGTCGGCCGGCTCGTGAGGATCCTCGCCATCGCGCCGCGATAGCGGATCCCGGCCTCGCCCAGATCCCTGAAACCCTAGCGTCCGCCCCCGCGTATAGCTTATCTCCAGCGGGGAGCGCAGCCGGCCGCTCCCCGACGCCGACGTCCCGCGACCCCAGTTGAGGCATGAGAGTCCCTGACCCGTCCTGGCTTGCCGCCGCCTTGCTCGCAACGCTCGGTGCGACCGCCTGCGCCGGCGGCTCCCGAACCGGCGTAGCGACTGCCCCGCCGCCAGCGGTCGGATCGGTCGCCGAGCTGGAGACGATCGCCAAGGCCCGGCGGGACAGCGCCCGTTTGCGCTACACCGAGGCCGACGTCCGCTTCATGACGGGCATGATCGGCCATCACGCGCAGGCCCTCGTCATGGCGGGGCTCGCTCCCACCCATGGGGCCAGCGCGTCGGTACAGACCCTGGCAGCGCGGATCATCAACGCCCAGCAGGACGAGATCGCCACCATGCAGCACTGGCTCGGGGACCGCAGGGAGCCCGTCCCCGAGGTGCGTATCCAGGGCACGGCCGTGATGGTGCAGGGCGCCGAGCACGCCCCGCACATGCCCGGGATGCTCTCCGACGAGCAGATGCGGCAGCTCGACGAGGCGCGGGGGCCGGCGTTCGACCGGCTCTTTCTCACGTTCATGATCCAGCACCACCGCGGCGCCGTGGTTATGGTGTATGGCCTGTTCGCCACCGACGGCGCCGCGCAGGACGCGGCGGTCTTCAAGCTGGCCTCCGACATCCAGGTGGATCAAATCACGGAAATCGACCGGATGGAGCGCATGCTTGCCGCTTTGGCCGAGGGCCGGGCCCCATGATCAACCGGGCCACGCCCGTCGATCATTCCCTCTTCGCCCTTACACAGGAACCCGTTATGGCTCTGGTATCCCCGTCTTCGATCCGGCCGGCCGGACGCGTGACCGCGCAGCTCGGGACGCTTGCGCTGATGTCGGGACTGCTTGGCGCAGCCGCGTGCGCGCCGTCGACCTCCACGTCCGGGATGGGCGCCCCGGTGCCCGCGGCGAGCGCGACGGTGGCGGCCGCCGATCCGCGGGTCGGACTCCGGGCGGGATTACTGGACGCCGAGGAGGCCGTCTGGAATCTCCGCGTCCTTTCGACGACCCCACCCCCGAGGGAGTTCCTCGGCGCCATGAATTCCGATCTCGCCTTCACCGGCACCTACGCCATCCAGGGCAACTTCAACGGCATTCAGGTGTGGGACATCTCGGACCCCAGCCAGCCCGGCCTCGTCGTCGGTCATGTCTGCCCCGCGTCACAGAGCGACGTGTCAGTCTACAAGCACTTGTTGTTCGTCTCGGGTGAGGGACTCGAAGGCCGCCTCGACTGCGGCACGGAGGGCGTGCAGGAAGCCGTGAGCCATCATCGGCTGCGCGGGATCCGCATCTTCGACATCGGCGACATCCGGAATCCCAAGTACATCGGCAACGTGCAGACGTGCCGCGGCTCCCATACGCATTCCGTGCTCGTGGATCCGAAGGACGCGGACCACGTGTACGTCTACATCTCCGGCTCGGCCCCGGTGCGCCCCGAGGAGGAGCTGCCCGGCTGCTCCGGCGCGCCGCCGGACGAGGACCCGAACTCCGCGCTGTTCCGGATCGAGGTCATCAAGGTGCCGCTCGCCCATCCAGAGCAAGCGGCGATCGTGAGTTCGCCGCGGATCTTCCACGACCTCGTCGCCCCCCCCACGCACGGCGCAGCGCCAGAAGACCGCGCCGCGATCGAGCGGGCGAAGGCCCGGGGCGCCTTTGTCGTGGAGGTGGAAGGCCAGGAGTTCGTGCTGCCGGAACGCATGACGGAGGAGATGCTCGACGGGGTCGTGAAGGCCCGCGGCGGGACCGGCGCGCCGACGGCCGCGGACAGCGCGTCGTTGCGGCAGGCGTTGCCCGACATGGTCGCGCGGATGGTCGGCAGTCGTCCCGGCCCGGCCGAGGGCCCGCGCCCCGGTCCTACGCAGTGCCATGACATCACGCTCTATCCGGCGATCGGCCTGGCGGGCGGCGCCTGTGGGGGCTACGGGCTTCTGCTCGACATCAGCGATCCCGTGAACCCGACGCGCCTCGCGGCGGTGAGTGACTCGAACTTCTCCTACTGGCACTCGGCGACCTTCAACAACGACGGCAGCAAGATCCTGTTCACCGACGAATGGGGCGGCGGCGGCCAGCCGAAATGCCGCGCCACTGACCCGAAAGAATGGGGTGCAAACGCAATCTTCACCGTCGCAGGCCGGCAGATGCATTTCAAGAGCTACTATAAGCTGCCCGTGCCGCAGACGCCCGAGGAGAACTGCGTGGCGCACAACGGGTCGCTGATTCCCATTCCGGGCCGGGACGTGATGGTGCAGGGGTGGTATCAGGGCGGGATTTCGATATTCGACTGGACCGACCCCGCGAATCCCATCGAAATCGCGTTTCACGACCGCGGCCCCGTGGACGCCTCGCGAATGGAAATGGCCGGGAGCTGGTCGGTGTACTGGTACAACGGGGTGCTCGTAAGCTCCGAGATCGCGCGTGGGCTCGACATCTTCGAGTTGATCCCGAGCGTCTTCCTGTCGCAGAACGAGATCGATGCGGCGAAGACGGTGCGCCTCGACTACCTCAACGCGCAGGGCCAGCCCAGGTTCGTCTGGCCGCCGAGCTTCGCGCTCGCGCGCGCGTACGCGGATCAGCTCGAGCGGTCGAACGGGCTCCCCGGTCGGATCGTGGCTGTGCGGCAGGAGCTGACCCGGGCCGAGCGGGCGGCGGGCACGGCGCGGCGCGAGGGGCTGCTGCAGCTGGCGACACAGCTCGACGGCGACGCGAGCCGATCGTCCGACGCGGCCAAGGTGCGGATGCTGGCGGGAGCCGTGCGGGAGCTGGCAGCCACGACGCGCTGAGCCTGCCGGACTCGAGGGTCAGAGGCGGTGACGACGGCGGTCGGCGCCGCGTCCGTCCGTTCCCCGGCAATCGCCGAAGCTTCAACGCCCACGGCACCAGTCGCTTGCCGGCGCCCCATCGGTCCGTCAGCTTTACTCGTCGTTCGCCCGGCCTGTGGAGGCCCGCCGATGAACCTCCGATTCGCGTGCGCCTCGCGTTCAGCCCTCGCGCTGCTGGTCGTCTGCGTCGCAGCCGCCGGCCCACAGGGTCTCCGGGCGCAGGTTCCCTGGCCCACGGACGGGTGGGCGGTGGCCTCCCCCGAATCGCAAGGTCTCAACCGGTCTCCGCTGAGCGCGCTGGATCGGGAGATCCGCGCCGGCACCTATGGGCACATCGACCGGCTCGTGATCGTCCGCAACGGCTACCGCGTCGTGAGCGAGCGGTACGCCCGGGACTACGGCACCGTGAGTCGCGGCGCGCGGGACCCCCTCGGCTGCGGGAGCGACGCGTGCATGGCCGCCGCAGAGGTGCACGAGTTCAACTACTATCATCCCGACTTCCACCCGTACTACCGCGGCCGTGACGTCCACACCCTCCAGTCCGTGACGAAATCGGTCACCTCGGCGTTGATCGGCATCGCGATCCGGCGTGGCGAGATCACCGGCACCAGCGCCTCCCTTCTGTCGTTTTTCGGTGACTACGATCTGTCGCACGTGGATCCGCGGTTGCGCCGCGCGACCCTGGACGATCTCCTCACGATGCGCACCGGTCTCGAGTGGCACGAGACCGACCGGCCGCTCGATTCCACGAACACCACGTTGCAGCTCGAATTGAGTCCGGACTGGATCCAGTTCACGCTCACGCAGCCAATGGACGCCGACCCCGGCACGAAGTGGGCCTATAACAGCGGCGGCAGCCACCTGATGTCGGGGATCATCCACCGGGCAACCGGTCAGACGGTCGACCGATACGCCGAGACACATCTCTTCGGACCGCTGGGGATTCGCGACTACCACTGGAAGCGCACACCGACGGGGCTGCCGGATACGGAAGGCGGCTTGTATCTCGAGGCGGAACAGCTGGCCAAGATCGGCTATCTGTACCTTCGAGACGGGGTCTGGAATGGCCGACGGATTCTGCCGGAGGGCTGGGTGCAGGCGTCTACCGCCCGACGTGTGGATCGCGTGGGAATCCGCAACTGGGGCTACGGCTACCAGTGGTGGCGTCTCGATCGCGACGGTGAGGAGGTGTGGGCCGGCCTCGGATTCGGCGGCCAGTACCTCCTCATCCTTCCCGAAGATCAGGTCGTGGCCGTGCTGAACAGCTGGAACGTCTTCGGCGGGCGGTACCCGTCCGTGCTCGACGCCGTGCTCGACGCGGTGCTGACGGCGCTCTCGACCGGGCGGTAGCCGGACGGCGCTCCGCGACGGTAGGTTGCGGCGTGCCTCAGTGAGGAGGGATTGCCATGCCATTCTCGATGACGCAGATCGCTTTTCTCGCCGGCGCGCTCACGCTTGCCAGCCTGGCCACCCCGGCAGTTGGACAAACGAGCAGCGCCGATGCGACCGCGGTCGTGCGGGGATACGTGCAGGCGGTGGTGGACGGCGACTGGGATGCCGCCGTCGCGCATTTTGCCGCCGACGCCGTTCGCCTCCCGATGAACGCGCCGGCGGTGCGGGGCCACGCCGCAATTCGTCAGAGCCTTGGCGCCGTGGACAGCGTGCCGGACTGGACGATCCGCTCGATCGAGGTCGAGACGGGTCCGGTTCTGGCGTACGCCCGCTTCCAGTTCACAATGACGATCTTCCTGAGGGGCTCGCCCCAGCCGTTCACGTACGCCGGCAAACAGCTGAGCGTCCTGAAACGGCAGCCGGACGGTCGCTGGTTGATTCTGACGGACATGTGGAACACCGATTCGTTCGGGCCGTGACACCAGCGCGATTGTCTCGCCTGCTGGTCGGGGCGGTGACGCTTGCCGGCGCCGCGTGCGCTGACGGCGCGCTGCAGTTGAACGCCCTGCTCGGCGTGTACGCGCTCGAAACCGCGGCCGGGCAGCCCCTGCCGGCCGTGGTGCTCGACACGATCATCCCCGACCCGGCTCGTGACCTGCAGGTCAAGGTCGTGGTGACCGCCGGATCGCTCGACGTGAAGCCGGACGGAACGTACGAGCACCGCGTCGAGCGCCAGCTCCTCGTGTTTGACACCCCGGAGCCGATCACCGCGTGGGTGGATGGCGGAGCGTTTGCGACGACCGACGGAGGCCTCCGGTTCGTTTCGAATCTCATCCAGAACATGTCATTTACCGCCGTGGCGGCCAACGGAACCCTGGTCATCGAGCAGGACCTGTCGGAGGAAGGACAGACCGCCGTCTATGTCTACCGCAAGTAGAAGCCGCGCCCTCCGTTTGTGCAGCCTGTTGGCTGTCACGCTCGCCGGCACGCTCCGCGCGCAGGCCCCGCCGACCAGCACGACACCGGCCCCAGCGACCGCGGAGGACGCCGTACACCGGCTGTACGAGTTGGTGACGTTCACCACTGCCGCCACTCCGGATTGGGATGCCGTCCGTGCGCTGTTTCTCCCCGAGGCCGTGATCGTCTTGCGCACGGGGCGGACCACGAGCACGGTGTTCACGGTTGAGAGCTTCGTCGCGGACTTCGTGACGTTCGCACAACGCGAGGACGTTCGTGGAGCCGGCTTCGTCGAACGCATTGTCCGGCTGCGCCCGCTCGTCTTCCGGGACGTGGCGCAGGTGCTCGTCCTGTACGAAGCACACATCCCCGGGTCATCGAGGCCGCCGCAGCAGGGCGTGGACAGCTTCTCGCTGGTGCGACGTGATGGCCGCTGGCAGATTGCGGCGATCGTCAACGACCTGCCCAGCCCCGAGCACCCGGTCCCGGCGGAGCTGCGCCAGTGACCGGGGCGGTCGTTCTCCTCGGGGGGGTCCTGCAGGAGGTGACTACGCGTGCCCTCTGGCTGGCGGCGATCGGTGTCGCCTGTGTCAATCTCCCCTTCGGGTTCTGGCGGGCGGGGACGCGGCGGTTCACGCTTCCGTGGTTCCTGGCCGTGCACGCACCCGTCCCCCTCGTTGTCGGGATACGGTTGGCCACGGGCGTGGCGTGGCGGTTGACTACCGTCCCGATCCTGGTCGCCGCGTTCTTCACCGGACAGTTCTGTGGCGGGCGAATCCGCGTCTGGCGCGGGCGGGGCCTTCCACCGTCTCCCTAGCCACCAGATGACCTTCAAGCTCTTCGCCTGGATCGGTGCCGCGCTCGGCGGAGCGCTCGGCTGGTGGGCCGGCGCGCACGTCGGCGTCATGACCGCATTCCTACTGAGCGTCGTCGGCACCGGCGTGGGCGTCTATGCTGGACGGCGGATCGCCGCGCGCGTCATGCCCTGAGCGCGCATCCGGCACAATTCGGCTCGGCCGCGGTACGATTACCCACCCATCATCCCGTTCATCGAGGCCTCGATTCAATGCGAAACATCCAGTTCGCCCTCCCGGTCGTTCTGCTCCTCGCGTGCGGCACGACTTCGGTCGCTGCGGCGCAAAGCCCCGTGTCGGCCGAGCGCGCCCGTCCTCTCCCCTATCCGATCGATCTGCCCCGCGGATTCCAGCAGGCGATCGCCAACGGCACGCGGAGCACGACCGGCGTTCCGGGACCCACGTACTGGCAGAACTGGAGTCGCTACACGATCCGCGCGCGGCTCGATGTCGCGAACAAGCGAATCGACGGCACCGCGCGCATCGTCTACCTGAATCGCTCGCCGAAGCCGCTGCCCGTGCTGGCCCTTCAGATCATACAGAACGTCCACGCCGAGGGCGTCGTCCGGAACCGTCCTGCGGAGGTCACGGGCGGCATGGAGATCACGCGCGTCGTGGCGCAGGACCGGGAGCTGCGCGCCGGTCGGGGTGGGGACTATGTGGTGCTGGGAACCGCACTGCAGCTGCGGTTGCCGCGCCCGCTCGCCGCCGGGGACTCGACGGTGCTGGAGCTCGACTTCGGCTACCGGATTCCTCAGGAAGGGGCCGGCGGGCGGATGGGTTGGAGCCGTGACAACCTCTTTTACCTCGCGTACTGGTATCCGCAGATGGCCGTGTTCGACGACGTCGGCGGCTGGCAGACCGACGCGTTCCTCGGCAATGCCGAGTTCTACATGGGCTACGGCGACTACGACGTGACCCTCGAGGTGCCCGAGGGGTGGCTCGTACTGGGCACGGGCCGGCTCACGAATGCGCAAGCCGTTCTACCGGTACCGATCATGGCCCGGCTCGCGGCCGCCCAGACGAGCGACACCGTCGTGCACGTGCTGACCGCGGCGGACTTCGGGCCGGGCACGGCCACCCGGCGTGCCGAGTCGGGTGCGCTCGCGTGGCGGTTCGCGGCCGACTCGGTGCGGGACGTGGCGTACAGCATCACGCGCCAGTCGCTGTGGGACGCGGCGCGGACCCCGGTGGGAGACCGCGATGGCGACGGTGGAGTCGATTACACGCTGGTCAGCGCCGTCTACCGCGAGACGGCGCCTGTCTGGGCGAGCGCGTGGCGCTACGCCCAGCACTCGATCGCTTTCCTGTCGCGCTGGACGGGGTATCCCTATCCGTGGCCGCACATGACCGCGGTGGAGGGCGAGGACATCATCGGCGGCGGGATGGAGTATCCGATGATGACGCTGATCGGCGGGGCATCGAACGACCGCGGGCTTTACGGCGTCACGGCGCACGAGCTGGCCCACATGTGGGTGCCGATGATCGTGGGGAACGACGAGCGGCGCCACGCCTGGATGGACGAGGGCACGACGTCGTTCAACGGCGGGGCGGCGAGCAACGACTTCTATGGCGGGCGCTCCGAGCTGGGCAATTACCAGGGGTATCTCCAGATCACGCGCGCCGACATGGAAGGCCCAATCATGACGTGGTCGGACTATCACACGAACGGCTGGGCGTACGGGACGGCCTCGTACGCCAAGCCGGCCACGCTGCTCTGGACGCTGCGCGGGCTGCTGGGCCCGGAGACGTTCGCCAAGGCATACCACACGTATATCCGGCGCTGGGCGTTCAAACACCCGCAGCCGTGGGACCTGTTCAACACCTTCAGCGATGTGAGCGGTCAGAACCTCGAGTGGTTCTGGCGGTCGTGGTACTACGAGACCTGGACGCTGGACCAGGCTGTGCAGTCGGTGCGGAGCGGGCGGAATGGTACGACGGTCGTCGTGGAAGACCGCGGGCGGGTGCCGATGCCGGCTCGGCTCACGCTCACGCTCGCCGATGGCGCCACCGCACGCGCGGAGATTCCCGTCGACCGGTGGCTCACGGGTGCCCGTCGCGGCGAGATCACCGTTCGCACGCCGTCACCCGTGGTGAAGGTGGAAATCGACGCCGAGCAGGTCTTCCCGGATGCCGATCGGGGCAATAACGTCTGGACGGCGCCGCCGACCGCCGACCGGGCCCGCCCCCGGCAGTAGAACGGCGACGTGGCGGCCGGACTTTCGGGAGGAGTCCATGATCCGCACCCCCTTTCTCACGGCCCTGCTGGCCGCCGTGGCGGCGTGCCCCCTTGGGGCGCAGGTCCACGATCATCGACCGCAGAACGCGCCCGCCCCGGGCACGGCGGTCCCGCTCTACGACAACCTCGGGAGCTACCACTACCCCGTCACGACGGCGGTTCCGCTTGCCCAACGGTACTTCGACCAAGGCATCCGTCTGACGTGGGCCTTCAATCACGCGGAGGCCATCCGCGCGTTCGCCGAGGGTGAGCGGCTCGACTCGACGTGCGCGATGTGCGCCTGGGGCAGTGCGTTTGCCGCGGGCCCGAACATCAACGCGCCGATGGACTCGGCGAGCGGTGTGCGGGCCTACGAGGCTGTCCGGCGCGCTCTGGCGCGGGCGGCGCGGGTGACGCCGAGCGAGCGCGCCCTCATCACCGCGCTGGCCGAACGGTACGGCCCGGATCCCCTCGCGACCCGCGCCAGCCGCGATTCCGCCTATGCCGCCGCCATGGCGCAGGCGGCCGGTCGCTACCCCGACGACGTCGAGGCCCAGGTGCTCCATGCAGACGCGCTGATGAACTTGCGTCCGTGGGCCTACTGGCAGCCCGACGGCGCGCCCGCCCCGGGCACCACCGTGCTGCTCGAACGGCTCGAACGCGCGCGCGCATTGAACGCCGACCATCCCGGTGCGTGTCACCTCTACATTCACGCCGTCGAGGCGCGCGACCCCTCGCGTGCGGTGGCGTGTGCCGAGCGGCTGGCGACGCTCATGCCCGGCGCGGGACATCTCGTACACATGCCGGGACACATCTACATCCGCGTGGGGCGCTACGCGGATGCGATCGACGCCAACAAGCACGCCGTCCATGCGGACGAGTCGTACCTCGAGGGGCCGATGGTGAGCCGCCAGGGACTCTATCCGCAGGGCTACTACCCGCACAACTACCATTTCATGAGCTTCGCGGCGTCCATGGCGGGCGCGAGCCAGACCGCCATCGACGCGGCGCGACGGACCGCCGAACGCCTCGGTCCCGACGTGATCCGCCAGATCCCGTGGCTCGAGGCGGTCACGCCCATCGTGCCCTGGACGCTGGTCACCTTCGGGCACTGGGACGACGTGCTCCGCGAGCCGATGCCTCCCGCAGACCTGCAGTTCGCCACCGGCATGGCGTATTACGCCCGCGGCGTGGCCCTCGCCGCCCTTGGCCGCCGCGACGACGCGCAAACGGCGCTCGACTCGGTGCGCGGGATCGCGGAGCGCTTCCCGGAAAACGACAACCGGACCGCCCTGCGCATCGCCGCCCACGCGCTCGCGGGAGAGCTCGCGCTGCGCGGCAGCCTGCCTGCCGCTGCCGTCCGCGAGTTCCAGACGGCGGTCGCGCTCGAGGACGGGCTCACCTACAACGAGCCGCCGACGTGGTACTACCCGATGCGTCATTCGCTCGGGAAGGCGCTGCTGGCGGCCGGTCAGCCGGCGGACGCCGAGCGGGTCTACCGGGAGGATCTCGAACGGTTCCCCGAGAACGGGTGGTCGCTGTTCGGGCTCGTGCGGGCACTCAAAGCCCAGGGACGCACGGCCGAGGCACGACGCGTCGCGCAGCGCCGGGCTGCCGCGTGGAGCCGCGCCGATGTCGACTTGAGCGCGTCGCGGTTCTGACGGCTGCGGCAGGTAACCCCGACGGCGACGCTCCCGAATCTGCTTGACCGGTGGCGTCCCGTCGGTCCTCTTTGGGTCCTCGTAAGGCGCTATCCCCGACTCGTCTCCGCATGGTATGCGCGCCGCGCACCCAGGAGGCCCGCATGCAGGCCGCCCTCGATCACCGCACCCTCTACCGGCTTCCCTGGAGCCTCCCCGACAACGCGATCGCGTGGCTCGAGCCCACCATGAAGTGCAACCTCGCGTGCGAGGGTTGCTACCGGGCCAACGTGGACGTCCACAAGTCGTTGGCGGAGGTGGCAGCCGATCTCGATGTCTTCGCGCGTGACCGCCGCGCGGACGGCATCTCGATTGCCGGTGGCGATCCGCTGACGCACCCGCAGATCCTCGATATCGTGCGCCTGGTGACCCGCCGTGGGTGGAAACCCATTCTCAACACCAACGGGTTGGCCCTCACGGACGAGTTGCTGCGGGAGCTCAAGCGGGTCGGCCTCGCGGGCCTCACGTTTCACATCGACAGCAAGCAGGGCCGCCCCAAGTGGAAGGGGAAGACCGAGCAGGAGCTAAACGCCCTGCGGCTGGAGTACGCCGAGCGGGTGGCACGGGTGGGCGGGATCGCGTGCGCTTTCAACTCTACGGTGTTCGAAGACACGCTCGAGGCGGTGCCCGACCTGGTCGCGTGGGCCCATGCGCACATCGACATCGTCCACGTGATGGTGTTCATCTGCTTCCGAGCCGCGGTGCTCGAAGGCGGGTTCGACTACTACGCCGGCGGGCAGCGGGTGGACATGGGCCCGCTGGCCTACGGCGAGCCGATTCCCGAGCAGCGCACCGATATCTCGGCGCCGGAGGTCGTGGCGAAGATCCGCGAGCGGTTTCCCGACTTCGAGCCGTGCGCGTATCTGAACGGCACGGAGAAGCCGGACTCTTTCAAATGGCTCCTGACGGCCAGACTGGGAACACGAAATCGGATCTACGGCTACGTTGGTCCGAAATTGATCGAACTGGCGCAGACGGCCCACCACCTGACGACGGGGCGCTACCTGGCGTATGCGGCCCCGCGTGTGCTGCGCAGCGGCCGGTCACTCCTGTGGCTGTGGCCGTTGGATCGGGGGGTGCGCCGCGCCGCCGGCCGGGCGTTGCGGGACCCGCGCATCGCCGTCCGCCGCCTTCACTTGCAGTCCATCATGGTCATCCAGCCAATCGACGTCCTGCCGGACGGTCGCCAGAACATGTGCGACGGCTGCCCGGACATGACGGTCTGGAACGGTCGCCTGGCGTGGTCCTGCCGGCTCGAGGAGTGTCTCCACTTCGGCCAGTTCGTGCGGACGGTGCCGAGGGAGCGGACACTGCCTCTGGCCACGGAGGTCTCGTCATGAAACCCGCCGTGCTGGTCACCGGGCTCTTCCTGCTGCTGGTCTCCGCCGGTCACGTCCTGCGACTGCTGATGCGGGTCGACGTGATCGTCGCTGACATTCCCATCCCGATGTGGCCGAGCGTCGTCGCCATCATCGTGCCCGCCGGGCTCGCCGTCTGGCTCTGGCGCGAGCAGCGCCCGCCCAGCACGCGCTGAGTCGCCTTTCCGGACCCGTTGGCGGTCCCCATCTTTTCCGAGATGAGTGACGGCGCGATCGCCGGGGGCGATTCCGACAGGGGCAAGACGTTCGCCAAGCTGGCGACTCGCCCCGATGGCGTGCGGACCGGCGAGCACGTCGCGAGCCACCTGCTCCGGCAGGCCATCCGCCGACTGCAAGTCGTCAGCGTCGCGCTGGTGGCAGCCGTTCTGGGCACGTGGCTTCCCGTCTTGCTGGTTCAGGGCACCCTCGTTGCGGAACTCCGTTCACCGGATCAATGGGGACCGCCGGTCGGGGCCGTGGCGGCCTCGCTCGCCCTCTTCGCCATCGCGCGCAGCGGACGGTTCCGGCCCAGCGTCGTGGTGCGGGTGGGGCTGGCCTACCAGGTGGTCGTGAGCTTCGCGATTGCGCTCAGCGCCTACATCGGTGCCTTCGAGGGCATGACGGCGAGCGACTTCACGGTCGACCGCATCGGGATGACCTACGTCGCGCCGTGGATGGTGTTCTTCACGGTGCTCGTCCCCACCAGGCCGCGCGAAGCGTTCGTCGCCCTCACGGCATCCGCCGCGGCCGTCCCTCTCACCTATCTCACGCTCGTGCGCGCCGGGGCGGCGCCATCGCTCGACCCCGGGACGTTCACCATCGTGCTCGTACTGCCGTACCTCGTCTCACTGGTGCTGTCGTATCTGGCGGCGCGCATCGTGCACCGCCTGGGCGTGGAGGTCCGGCGCGCGCACGAGCTGGGGAGCTACCGGTTGGACGGACTGCTGGGACGCGGTGGGATGGGCGAGGTCTGGCGCGCGTCGCACCACACCCTCGCGCGGCCCGCTGCGATCAAGCTGGTGCGCCGCGACGCGCTTGGAGCGGATCCGGCGGCGGCGGACCTCGCGGCGGCACGGTTCGAGCGCGAAGCCCAGGCGATCGCGAGCCTGCAGTCCCCGCACACCATCGAGCTGTATGATTTCGGCACTACGGCCGACGGCACCCTGTACTACGTCATGGAACTGCTCGACGGCATCGACCTCGAGGAGCTCGTCCGTCGGTTCGGCCCGATGCCGCCGGAGCGGGTCGTGCACGTGTTGCGCCAGGCATGCGAGTCACTGGAAGAAGCGCACGCACGGGGTGTGATCCACCGCGACATCAAGCCGGCGAACATCTACCTCTGTCGGCGCGCGCTCGAGCACGATGTCGTGAAGGTGCTCGATTTTGGGCTCGTGCGACACCTGGCACGGCCCGATGGCGCCGAGGGTCGACTGACGCGCGCCGAGGTCGTCGCCGGGACACCGGCGTACCTGGCTCCCGAGCTCGCGCTGGGTGTCGATGACGTTGACGGGCGGGCCGACCTCTACGCGCTGGGTTGCGTCGGGTTCTGGTTGCTCACCGGACGGCCGGTGTTCGAGGCGCCCACGGCCCCGGCGCTGATCGTCGCCCACGCGCGCGAGCAGCCGCCTCGTCCCAGCACATATACGGAACTCGCTGTCCCGCCGGAGCTCGACCAGATCGTGCTGGACTGCCTGGCCAAGGACCCGAGCGACCGGCCACAGACGGCCGCACGCCTCGCCGCTCGACTGGATGCGGTACCGGTCGAGCATCCCTGGACGCAGGAACGCGCCGTGGCCTGGTGGACGGCCCATCGGTCTCAGGAGGGACAGCCGATCAGCCGGTGACTACGGGGCCGTCCGGTCGTCAGGAGGTGCCGACGTCTCCCATCCCCGCCCGCTCTTCCTCTTCGAGCTCGCGGATCAGACAGTTCACGGTCTGCTGGACGAGCGATGCGAGCTCGACACCCTGGCGCCGCGCCTCGCCCTCGTATGCGTGGAACATCTCGTCGCTCAGCTCGGCCCAGACGTGCACCTTGTGCATGGGTCCCCCTCGCTCCCGCTAGCCCACGGGCACGGCTTTGTGCCCGTAGCAGAGGATGCCGCTCCTGCCTTCCTTGCGGATCCGCCGGAATTCCAGCGCCACCTCCATGCCCGGGCGCACCGCATCGGGCTCGCAGTCGGCCACCTGAACCATGAGCCGCGCGCCTTCGGGAGTCTCGACCAGTGCCATGGGGTACGGCGCTTCCATCTGAAACTCGGTGGGGGACACGTGGATCACGGTCGACGTCACGACCCGCCCGCGGCGCGAGAGCGTCACCGGCTCCATACCCTCCCGCCGGCATCCTGGACAGATGCGCCGCGACGGGAACACGACCCTGCCGCATCCCGTGCAGCGGCCAGCTTCCAGTCGGTACCGGGCCGGGATCTCACGCCAGTATCTGGGACTCGGCATGGCTCACACCCTTTCGAAGATGTGGACGACGGCGCTGGCCCCGGAGCCACCCATGTTCTGCGCCAGGCCGACGGCGGCATCCGGCACCTGGCGCTCACCGGCCTCGCCCCGCAGCTGCTCGAAGATCTCGATCACCTGCGCGATGCCCGTGGCACCGACCGGATGGCCCTTGGCCTTGAGGCCGCCGCTGGTGTTCACGGGAATGCGACCCCCCAGTGTGGTTTCGCCGGCACGCGTCGCCTCGCCGGCCCGGCCGCGCTCGGTGAAGCACAGCGCCTCGAGCACGCACAGCTCCGCGATCGTGAAGCAGTCGTGGACCTCGGCGACGTCGATGTCCGCCGGCCCGAGCCCGGCCATCGTGTACGCACGTCCTCCCGCGACGCTGACGGCGTCCAGAAACGCCGGATCGCGACGGTCGGCGAGCGCCATCGCCGACGTCGCCATGCCACTCGCCCGGATCTTCACGGGCCGATCCGTGAACTCCTTCGCGCGACCAAGCGGACAGAGCAGCACGGCCGCGGCGCCGTCGCTCACCGGCGAGCAGTGCAGCAGACGCAGCGGGTCCGCCACGAGCGCCGACGACATCACCTGGTCGACGGTCACCTCCTGGCGGAATTGCGCCTTGGGATTGTGGGCACCGTGCCGGTGGTTCTTGACCGACACCACGGCCAGGTCTTCGAGCGTCGTACCGTGGGTCTCCATATGGGCCCGCGCAATCAGCGCGTAGAGACCGGGGAACGTGACGCCGTGATACACCTCGCTCTCCTGGTCCGCGGCGCTGGCCAGCACGCTCGTCACGTCGGCGCCGTCGTTCATCTTCTCCACGCCGGCGGCGAGGACGAGGTCGCTCATGCCGCTCGCGACCTCCAGAAACGCCGCGCGCAGCGCCGCCCCGCCCGAGGCGCAGGCGGACTCGACCCGCGTCGCCGGCACGCCGGCCATGCCGAGCTGGTCGGCCATGAGCGGACCGAGATGCTCCTGCCCCACGAACTGCCCGCCGGACATGTTGCCGACGTAGATCGCGTCCAGGTGGTCGGTGCGGGCGTGGCGCAGCGCCTCGAGCGCCGCGGCGCCGAAGAGGTCGCGCAGACTCCACTGCCACAGCTCACCGAACGGCGTCATCCCCGCCGCGACGATGGCGACATCGCGCATGGGGCCTCCCGTTGTGAGGATTACTCGTTGAGCAGGATCTTTTCCCGATACTTCGCATACTCGCCGTACGTCAGGTAACGGTGCCGACCGTCCAGCATGGACCGCACCGTCGGGGCGCGGCCCCGTCGCTCGGGCAACAGCTCGGTAGCCTTGAGCACGAACGAATCGCTGCCAGCACCGGATCCGAACGACGTGATGAGGATCAGATCATCGGGGGCGGCAACGTCGAGGATCGCCGCCAGCCCAGTGGGGGACGAACCGGAATACGTGTTCCCCATGGTCGAGACGACCCAGCCGGTCTCCAGCTGGGCCTTCGTGAACCCCAGGTCCTTGCCCACCGACAGCGGGAACTTGCCGTTCGGCATGTGGAACACCGCGTAGCGGAAGTCCTTCGCCGAAAGTCCGGTGCGTTCGAGGATCGCGCGGGTGGCCGCGCTCACGTGCCGGAAATAGGCGGGCTCGCCCGTGAACCGCCCACCGTGACGGGGGTAGAACTCGCCCTCCCGCCGCCAGAAGTCCGGGGTGTCGCTCGTGTAGCTGTAGGTGTCGAGCACCTCGGCCAGGAGATGCTTCGTGCCGAATAGATACGCGGCCCCGCCGGCCGAGGCCGAGAACTCCAGCGCGTCGTTGGGCGCACCCTGGGAGGTATCGGCACCGATTCCCATCGCGTAGGACGCGCGTCCCGACTCCACCACGCTCAGTGCCACGAACATCGCCTCCGTGCCCGCCTTGCACGCGAACTCGAAATCGGCCACGTGCACGTCCGGGCCGACGCCGAGCGCTTCCGCGACGACCGTCCCGCTGGGCTTGACTGCGTAGGGGTGCGATTCCGAGCCGATGTAGAGCGCCCCCACCAACCGGGGATCGATCCCCGCCCGCTCGATCGCCGCCCGTCCGGCTTCAACCGAGATCGTGATCGTATCCTCGTCGAGCCCCGGCACCGACTTCTCCTCGAGCAGGAGACCGCGGCGGATCACCGCCGGGTCTTTCCCCCACTGGTGCGCGATGACTTCCGACTTGATGCGATTGCGCGGGATGAATGCCCCGTACCCCACTATCCCGGCCATGGGACACCTCGGTGGTTCGGGAAGGCGAGCTGGCCGCCCAGCCAGCCGGCATCAGGTGCGTGCGTCCAAGGAAGAGCGAGGGGCCTGAAGCGGAGATGAAGCGGGCCTGAAGACGCCTGGCGGCGACGGCCGCCCGCACGTACCTCTCCGGGAGCACCCGCAGTGAGGAAAACATGAAGAAGCTACTCGGCTATCTCTGGGCAACGGGCTTCGTCGCGTGGATCGCCTATGCCACCGTGCGGTGGGTTCGAGAGTCGGACGGATGGATGCCCGCCCTGACCCACCTGTGGGAGACCCTGCACGTCGACTGGATGCTCCTGCTTATCGTGACCGATTTGCTGGTCTTCACGATCTTCGCCATCGCCTGGCTCGTCGTGGATCTGCGTCGGCACGGGGCCTCGGCGGGACGCATCGCGGCCTGGATTGGCCCTCTGTTCGTGTTCGGGAACGCCGTGCTGGTGGTGTACCTGCTCCGGCGCCCGCGCGCATCACACGGGTGAGCTCGCACTCCCACGTCGTGGGGTTCGACGACGCGCCGTTTCCGCGCGCGCACCGCGGGGACGTGCCGATCGTGGGGGCGGTGTTTGCCGACGTCCGGCTGGAAGGCGTGCTCGTGGGCCGGGTCCGGCGGGACGGCGCCAATGCCACACGGGAGCTCGCGCGCCTCGTCGTGACGTCCAAGTTCGCACGCCAGTTGCAACTCGTGCTTCTGCAAGGCATCGCGCTCGCGGGATTCAACGTGGTGGATCTCGAGCTTCTGCACGCCACGCTGCGACTCCCGCTGCTCGTCGTCGTGCGCCGGGCCCCACGACTCGACCGGGTTCGGCGCGCGCTGCTCGCGCGCGTTCCCGGCGGCCGGCGGAAATGGGCGATGATCGCACGGGTGGGGCCGCCGGAACCACTGGCCGGTGTCTTCGTACAGCGGGTCGGACTGTCGGCGCCGGACGCCGAGCGCGTGATCCGTCGGCTCGCGCGGCACGGCCACGTCCCGGAGCCGCTGCGGACCGCCCATCTCATCGCCGGTGCACTGGGTACCGGACAGAGCCGCGGAAGGGTGTGAGCGCGTGACCACACCTGCCGAGTGGCGCCCCGACCCCACCCCGATGCTCGTTGCCGTCCTCGGCGCGACCGGCCGCACCGGCATGGCGCTGATCGCTGAAGCCCAGCGCCGCGACGTGGGCATCACGGCGTTGGCGCGACCTGGCGCCGTGGCGGTCCCGGCCGATCGCGTGGTGATCGGTTCCCTCACGAGTGTGGACGACCTCCGGCGCACCGTCGCCGGCACCACGGCGGTTTGCTGTGTGTTCGGCCCGCGCCCGCCCTTCACCGATCTGTTCTGCGCGGAGGCCACTATCCGCCTGCTCCAGGCGATGCGCCTGGAGCACGTGCCGCGATTGGTTTGTGTGACGGGCGCCATGGTGGGCGACTATCGCGCGAACCGCACCACGCCGTTCGAGCTGATGGCGCGCCTGTTCCGGCGCCGCGCACCGGACGCCGCCCGGGACCGCGACGAGCAGGAACGGGTAGTTCGCGCCTCAGGCCTGGGATGGACGCTGGTCAAGCCGCCGCGGCTCACGAATGCGCGGGCGAGGGACCCACTGCGTGCGGCCATCGACCTCCGTGTCGGGATGCGGTCACACGTGAGCCGCGCCGCGCTGGCGCGGTTCCTCCTGGACGAGGCACTCACCCCACGGTTCTCCGGTCGGGCCGTATTCGTGACGGCGTGATGGGAACGACGAGCCGCCACGCCCTCCGGCCGATCACCGTGCGGATGCCGGGCAGCGGACACATCTTTCCAGCATCGCCCAGCCGGTGATCAACCCGAGCGTGGAGGTTCCCCAGCATGTTGTGTCGGTTCGCCGCGGTTTCCCTTGCCGTCGTCGCGCTGTCGTCACCGCTCGACGCGCAGCTGACGACCCCCTC
>Ga0224512_10000378_pt1 | contig 47996 bp, 34 predicted proteins | sample SF_May12_sed_USG_4_FD_169103 | JGI IMG/M metagenome (GOLD analysis project Ga0224512, IMG submission 169103) | Sediment microbial communities from San Francisco Bay, California, United States - SF_May12_sed_USGS_13 | ecosystem: Environmental > Aquatic > Marine > Sediment | place: USA... | reverse complement strand
GCCGAGGCTCAGCAATACTGTGAGGTGAATACTGAGCAGGATCAGAACGAGAGCAATCAGTAACGGCGCGATCCGCACCATGGCGATTATGTCGGCACCGGCCGCGATCGCGGCGAAGAAGACGAAGGCGAGGCCGACGCCCAGTTCGAAGCCGCCTTGCAGGCGCGCCATCAAACGCGGGAATGCGGTCGCCACGATCAACACCAGCGCCGTGATGATCGCGTAGCGCAGGCTCGGTGCACCGATCGCCGCCGTAACGAAATCACCGATCGCGACGAAGCTGATTGCGGAGGCCATCGCGAGTGTCAGCGACGCCGCGCTGATGCGCTCCGGCGAGATTTCGATTCCGCGCTCCTCGCCGTGATCATGGCCCGCGAAACGTCGTGCGAGCCAGTTCCAGCCCGGCAGTACGGCGATGATTCCGAGGAACACCGCGCTGAACAGGTTATCGGTCGCGGTTGCTGCGGAGAAAAAAGAGGCGTCCCTTGCAAGCCCGGTAATTTCGCCGAGGGCAGCGTAGTTGACTGAGCCACCGATGTAGGTCGAAGTAAACAGTCCGGCGATCGCCGCTTCGCGCAGCGTCGGGTCGAGGTTAGCCGCCGATGCAAGCGACCCGAGGTCCAGCAATCCGGCCGCTGCGATGACTCCGGCGATCGTGCCGAGCGCCGCGATCAAAAAAGCCATCGTCATGCGCGTAGTCTCGAAGAACATGTGCCTGAGATCGGCTTTGAACAGGAACAGCGGTATCAGTATCGGCACGAAGTACGAGAACACGAAGTCATAAGCGGGTGCGGAGTGCGGCACGAGACCCATGTTTGCAGCCGCTATCGCACTCAGGATCGCGATCACCGCGCCCGTGAGATGGGAACCGACGCGAGTTTTCTCGGCCAGGAACGCGGCGCCTGCGATCACGAACAAGACCGCCATCAACGCGATATGGTTATCGGGATTTATCATGGTTTATCTGGGTCGAACCGCGATTTTTCGATCAGGAAAAACCTCCGTTCGACCCCAGATAAACTGTTTAACCCACTAAACGCTCTTTATCAAACCGCCGTCACAACGGATTAGCGATCCGGTCACGTAGCGTGCCGGTTCACTGACGAGAAAGGCGCCCACGGATGCGAACTCGTCGACCGATCCGTATCGACCCATCGGTATGGTCGCTTGCGTGGCCGCGGCTACCTCCTCGACCGTTTGGCCGAGTTTTTTCGCGTTGGCCGCATCGATCTGGTCGACGCGTTCGGTGTGAATTCTTCCCGGCAACAACATATTAGCGGTAATGCCGCTTGCTGCGACTTCGTTGGACAGGGACTTGCTCCAGCCGACCAGCGATGAGCGAATCGTGTTGGACATGGAAAGATTGGGAATCGGCTGGACGACGCCGGACGAGGCGATCGTCAGTACCCGGCCCCAGCCGGATTTTTTCATGTCGGCAACGCAGAGATTGGTAATTTCAATGATCCGAATCAGCATCGCGTCGACCTGTTTACGCCACTGACCGGAATCCGGAGTGGTGACGTCGCCCGGTGGCGGACCACCTGTATTGTTAACAAGGATATCGATGCCACCAAGCTTGTCTTTCGCGGCGCCATACAGTGTATGTGCGGCGTCGGCATCGAAGAGATCGACGGCCGTGTACTGAGCCGTACCGGGTCCGGCACTCGTCAATTTTTCCGCGGCGGCAGCCAGCTTGTCCGTGGAACGGCCGCTGATCAGCACGTTCACACCTTCTTCGCAGAGCTTCGTTGCAATCCCCAAACCCAGGCCCTGACTCGATGCCAGCACCAGCGCATTCTTGCCTTTGATTCCCAGATCCATCGCCAAGCACCCTTGTTCTACACGAGACGGATAATCACCGACGTACTTTAATCTGCATTGCGCGGGTATGGCCAGCGTATCTGGAGAGGTTGGTTCCAAGAGATCCGACCCCACAGTGCTCTGCTAGGTATAAGTGCGAATGGCGAATTGTCCGGGAATTGGCTATCGCAGTGCTATGGAGATGACGCCATTTGCGGAGCATATCTGGAGGACGAAGTACCGGTATTCGCGGGGAACAACGGTCAGCGACAAGGACATATCCGACACGTGGAGACGTGTGGCGGGGGCGGTCGCAGAAATAGAGAACGAACGGGACCATTGGCAGCGGGCATTTTTCGACATTCTCGCGGATTATCGCTTTCTTCCCGGCGGGCGCATCCTGGCGGGTGCGGGCACCACGAAACGCGTAACGCTTTTCAATTGTTTCGTAATGGGCCCGATCCCGGACAGCATTGAAAGCATTTTTGATTCGCTCAAGGAAACCGCTCTCACTATGCAGCAGGGTGGCGGTATAGGGTGCGATTTCTCCACGCTGCGCCCGGCCGGCAGTCGCGCCGTTGCGAGCGGCGAAATTGCGTCCGGGCCGGTGTCGTTCATGCACATATGGGACACGTTGTGCCGGATCCTGCTGTCAACCAGCGCAAGGCGGGGCGCGATGATGGCCACATTGCGTTGCGACCACCCCGATATTGGAGCGTTCATCGACGCGAAATCGGAGGAGCGCGCGTTGAATAACTTCAACCTATCCGTGCTGGTTAGCGACGATTTCATGACGGCCGTCGCCGACGATGCCGACTGGACGCTCAAATTTCCTTGCCCGGCTACTACTACCGATAACCAGGTACCCGTCGAGGCTCGCCAAGAGCTGCCCGCGAAAGAAATATGGGAAAGGTTGGTCCGCGCCGCACATCGAACTGCCGAGCCCGGCGTCCTGTTCATTGACACAATCAACCGCGACAACAATCTTTATTACTGTGAAAAAATCAGCGCCACGAATCCCTGTGGAGAAATTCCTTTACCGCCGTATGGCGCCTGCGATCTGGGCTCTGTCAATCTGACTGCATTCGTACGCCGGCCGTTTACAGGAGAAGCACACCTGGACGAGTATCTGCTCGCCGAAACAGTCGGCATCGCCGTCAGGTTTCTCGATAACGTAATCGACATATCGCATTTTCCGTTGCAACGTCAGCTCGATCAGGCACGTACTACGCGGCGTATCGGTCTGGGAATTACCGGGCTCGCCGATACGCTGGCAATGCTGGGGCTACACTACGACAGCGAAGCGGGACGTGGCGTGGCCGTCCGTACAATGCGGCTCATCCGCGATACGGCGTATGCGGCGTCGATTGGTCTCGCGAAGGAGAAGGGCGCCTTTCCGCTCCTGGACACGAAGCGTTATCTGCAAGCGCCGTTTATTCGCCGACTGCCGGATTCATTGAAAGCCGGGATCGTCGATAACGGGATTCGCAACAGCCATTTGCTGGCGATCGCTCCAACGGGAACGATCAGCTTACTGGCGGGCAATATATCCAGCGGCATCGAGCCGATCTATGCACTTGCAGTCGAACGAGAGGTTCGTGGTGATGGTCCGGAACCGACCCCGTTCGAGATCGCGGATTATGCCTATGCACTTTGGTTAGACGGTGGGCGCGAGCAAACTGATTTACCCGATTGCTTTGTCACGAGTGAAGCCTTGCCACCGCGAGCCCATCTGGACATGCAGTCCTGTTTACAACCCTTTGTGGATAACGCGATATCCAAAACCGTCAACCTCCCCGAACGTGCAACGACCGATGATGTCGCTGACGTATTCGCGAGGGCGCATGCGATGGGAATAAAAGGCTGCACCGTTTTTCGGCCGGGTGCGCTGCGTGGCCAGGTCCTGCGCGCCCGTGAAGAATCGCATTGCTGTGATGTCGATCGGGAAGCGGACTGAATGGACTCGTCGGGTTCGGCGCATCAGGAATTCGGGAACGATCAGTCGCTAAAGAACGCGAAGAATTTAAACCGTCTCCAGGGGCAATGCGCTCTGCATGCCGGCAAGGGTTTTAATCTCGACGAAGGCACGTATCTGCGATCATTTACAATGCAGCAGGGTGATATCATACGATTTGCCTATACGTACTGAATACGATTTGTTAAAACTTCGCCCCATTTTTTTTGTTCTTGGCGCGCTTTTATTGATCGTTGCCGGCATCGTGTTGTTGCCGGCTACATACATCTGGCTGGAAGGCAACGAATCCTCGGTCAATTTGAACGCATTCCTGCTAACTTCACTGATAGCACTGGCAGCAGGGTTACCGCTGCTGATTGTCAATCGAAGCGCAAACTTTCATCTGGTGCCGCGTCAGATGTACCTGTTGACAGTCGCAAGCTGGCTGATCATCAATATCTTCTGCGCACTGCCGTTCATTCTTTCGAGCATCGAGCTTCGTCTCGTCGATGCGGTATTCGAGACCGTATCCGGCACGACGACAACCGGGTCCACCATACTGACGGATATTGACCTACTGCCCCGGAGCATTATGATCTGGCGAGCCATGCTCCAATGGCTGGGAGGAATAGGTATCATCGTGATGGTGGTCGCGATCATGTCGCATCTGCGTGTTGGCGGCATGCGGCTTTTTCGTTCGGAAGCAAGCGACAAATCGGAAAAATTTACGTCACGGACAAAGAATATCGCGCGCTCGATTGGAGCCGTCTATTTGGCTCTGTCGCTGCTCTGCACCGGCGCATACAAGCTTGGCGGCATGGGTTGGTTCAACGCCGTGCTGCACGCAATGACCACGATTTCGACGGGCGGCTATTCGACATCCGATCTTTCACTTCAGCAATTCGCTAGTTCGAATATCCTGTGGATCAGTTGCGTATTCATGTACTTGTCCGGATTGCCGTTTGTGCTACTTGTCCAGGCGACTCGTGGTCACGGCGCCGCGCTTTTCCGTGATCAGCAAGTGCGGGGGTACACGTATTTTGTCTTTTTGTGCGTTCTTGTTTTGTCTGCGTGGCTTGCGATGTTCTACGATATGCCCGTTCTTGAAGCGTTAAGTCTCGGCGCATTCACGTCGATTTCGATTATCACGACAACCGGCTACACGACGATTGACTACAACCTCTGGGGCGGTCTGGCTGTCGGTGGCCTTTTCTTCCTGACCTTCACAGGAGCCTGCGCCGGCTCGACAGCGGGCGGGATCAAAATGTTCCGGTTCCAGATCGCAACGACAATGCTGCGCAACCAGCTAAACAGTATGCTGCATCCGCGGGGCGCATTTCCCAACTTCTACAACGGGAGATCGGTTTCCGACGAGATCGTAACCTCCGTTATTGCTTTTTCCTTCGTATTCCTGGGAACCGTTGCCGTGCTCGCGGTAGCGCTGAGTCTCACTGGCCTGGATTTGATCACGAGTCTCAGCGGGGCAGTAACGTCGGTTGCGAACGTCGGTCCCGGCTTCGGCGACATAATCGGACCTGTCGGCAGTTTTTCGCCTTTGCCGGACAGCGCCAAGTGGCTGCTGGTGACGGGCATGATCCTCGGAAGACTCGAGATTCTGACGGTCCTCGTGATATTTACGGCCGGATTCTGGCGGGGCTGAGTCGAATCGTCAGCTGGGCAGGTCTATTCCTCGCCACACGAGGTCTCGTAGACGTCTGTTCCCAGTATCCTGCTCAATTCGCGCAACTCTGAACACGGCACCGGGTTGCCGGCGATCTCCACAGATTCGATTTCTCCCAGGTCTTCAATCGGTCGAATGGATTCGATCCGGTTATTCGAAAGATTAAGTATCCTGATCGTGATGATGTTCTGCAGCCCGTCGATATCGACAATATTGTTGCCTGACAGGTCCAGCTCCTCCAGTCGCGGTAATGTCTCGAGAGGCGTCAGGTCGTGAACATTGTTGTCCGCGGCGAAGAGATCTGTGAGCTGATCCTTGTTCCGCAACGGTGACAGGTCCTCGATACGATTCTCCGAGAGGTCGACATCCCGCAAATTGGTAAGGGAGGCCAGTGGCTCGATGGACTGAATTTCGTTACTTCCCAAATTTAGAGAACGAAGATCATCCAGGCTGCCAAGGCCGTCAATCGTTCTGATTTTGTTGTTGCTTACCGATAGATGCTGCAGATGATTCAATGATGCCAGAGAACTGATATCGCTAATATTGTTGTGATGCAAATTCAACCACTGAAGGGTCACGCGCAATTGATCGAGTGGCAATGATTCAATCTTATTATAACCAAGATCGAGTCGTGTCAGGCGCGGCAGCTCATCTATCAGCCGAATATCGCTGATCTCATTATGTGCGAGGTCGAGAATCTTCAGATTTGGAAGGTTTTCGATACCCGAAACGTCCGTAACCTTCTTCCCTTCGGGATTGACACAATGAAGTTCAGTCATTTGGCCCGACGTCGTCCAGTCCTGCTCATTGGCCTCCCGCTGCACACATCGCTTCAAAACCGGGTCGTTGAACGGCAGGTTTCGTATCTCGGTCGAAACGGACAAATGCTCGTCCATGTCGCAGGTCGCGAGAATAATCGTAACGCTGATCGACGCAATAACAACAAGCAGACCTTTGTTTTCAGCGGCTATTTTTATCATGGCAGGTCAATTTCGTTGGATATTCCCGATCCTCAGGCGCGCAGACTTCGTGGAATACGCCATCTGTGTGAGCACTCAAACCGTCCAAGTCACTTACTGGCTAGCATGCGACAGGATATTTCGGCATCGGATCGGCGCCGCGGACCCAAGATCAGGGCATTGTAGTCGACAATGTCGAAGGGATACACCCGGATCATCGCTGTCTCGCGACAAGCCCCGGCAACCCGGACCAAGCCCGTCACAACGCGACGTTATGAATATCGGCCTGCGGGTATGATTGCCGGGTCGGCCGAAAGAACAGGGCGAACCAATCCCCGGATTCGCCTGAACTTTGTGTCAATTTCAGAATCATTAAGGTATTCGTTTCGATTGTTATAAAAGTAAATGCGGTGAACGCCGGTGCCAAACAGGTACAATTGCCGCTGTTCTGATCCTGATGTTATGGAAGGGCGCAAGATGATGATCCTATTCGAAAGACGAAATTGGTTGTGTTTCAAAAGCTTATTGCCAGTGGTAATGGCCGGGTTGTTGAGCAGCAGCTTATACGCTGCGCCGGCACCTTTTGCCGAGACCGTGATTTTGAATGGCAAGGTGATAACGGCCGATAATGATGACCCGACGCAGGTCACTATCGCAGAAGCGATCGCGATACAGGGTGACAAGATCATGGCGGTTGGCTCGAATGCGCAAATACGTGCGCTGGTTGCGGACTGGACAGAAGTCGTTGATGCCAAGGGCAACACGGTGACACCGGGGTACATCGACACCCACAACCACATCTACGAAACCGCTACCGGTTTCCCATGGGTGGTCAACGCTATCCCCGACCTGCTGGAACTGCGCGTGAGCGCGAAGACCCCCGAAGAGCTGAGTCAATACGTCATCAGGGCCGTCGAGGCGCGAACCAAACAGGTGCCCGCAGGCAAATGGATAAGGGTCGTCATGGGGCCGCCGCCGGTATCCGTTCCCGCAATGAACACGAACCTGCTCAACCGATCCGTCATAGACAAGGTAGCGCCGAACAACCCCGTTTTGATTACGACGCGCGGCGGTTCGATACTCAACGGCAAGGCGATTGCGGCCATCGAGCATTACTACGGGAATGAGCTGCCGTCCGATTACTGGATGGTGGACAAGGAAAGAGGCTGGTCCGGTGAGTACACGGACTTTTCCCGTTGCTCGAGCCTGGATCTCATCGGCACCCAGGACCAGGAAACGTTCAACAAGTACATCCAGGGTTATTTCGAGGTCCTGCAGGCCAATGCCCAGATCGGTGTTACGACGTACAAGAGTCACATCCAGTGCGAGGGCGGCTTCAGCGCCACGAACCACATGGATCGTAACGGCCTGATGCCGATCAGGATGGCCTGGGATCACCGCTGGCTGCAGCCGTTCTCAGACAGCATCAAGGAATCCTATCGGCGCATAGGTGACTGGGTAGGACACGGCTCCGACTGGTTCTTCAGCACCGGCAGCAGTGTCGGCGGCATCGATGCCGGCGGCGTAGGTTGGTGTACCTCCATGGTCGCCAAGAACCCCGAAATCAAGCAGCGTGAGCAATGTCCCCCCGCGCCGGAAGGTATCGAGATCAAGGCGATTGACGAAGGCACTACCGGCGAAGGAAACATTGCGGCAAACAGGGGCAGAAGGACCGAACACCTGGTCACCCTGGCGGAGTTGGCTGCCGAAGGACGTATAACCAACATCCCCGGCTGGCACTCCGCCGGCGATGGCGCGACAGAGATCATGATGAAGACCTATCTTCATTACATGCCGCCGGAGCGGATTCGTATGTTGCGTACCGCAAGCGACCACTGTCATTCGGTCACGCCTGAGCTGATAGAGATAGCTGCCCGTACCGGTCATACGTTCTCGTGCGACGCGACAGAAGTCCCGACCGGGGTCATCAAGGAAGGTTATGGCGAGGAATACCTGGCCTGGAATGCACCCGTTGCCACCATGATGAAGGCGGGTATCAATACCGTCATCAGTGAATTCGGTATTCAGGGTGAACTTCGCGACTCTCCTTTCGAGGACGGCGTAATGTGGCTGACAAGGAAGATCAATGGCGAGACCTGGGGTGTGCCCGAAGAAGCCGTTCCCGACAAGATGACGCTGTTGCTGATGATGACCCGCTGGGGCGCCTATCCGATCTGGAAGGAACACGCGTTGGGTTCGATCGAAAAAGGCAAATTTGCCGATATCGTGATCCTGAACGGCGACTACATGGCCACGCCGGTAGAGGAACTGGATAAGCTCAAGCCGGTCATGACCTTGATCAGCGGCAAGGTCTCCTTCGAGGATCCCGCGTTGCGCGGCAACACGTTCCGCTTCAACACGGATACCGCCGCCTGGACCGTCGACATGAGGACACCGACGTCGATCTGGCGCTGGACGGAAGCGCCGAAAATTCCGCCTTTCCTGAATAGCGCGAACGGTTATTGAGAGGTTATAGTCCACAGAAGGCCTATAATTCCGAGGGCGGTCGGCCAGACCGCCCTCTGTCACCATCCAACAGAGGGTGCTGAATGAACAAAATCAGCCGTTTCGCCGCGCCTATCGCTGCGTTTTTTCTCGTTTGCTGGCTGCCTGTCAGTGCAGTCTGGTCAGCCGACGAGGACATGATCTCGCAGGTCTATCTGGAGTTCGATCCGGAGACCGGTGAGTTCAAGACCGCATTGGATCCCACAGCACAGGGCACCAATCAGCATGCGCAGGCGCAGCAGCTCCATCAGATACAGCAGACGCAGGACCAGCTGTCCGGTCAGCAGACCACGGCCGCCGCGACCACGGGAAACCCGCCGGGGAATGTCGGTACCGCGGGGCAGGGCTTGAATCCAACCGTGCTGCTCGGCGTCATTATTGCAATCGTTCTGCTCGGCGGTTTCGTCGTCTGGAAACGCAAGGGCCAACAAAACTAACGCGGGGATCGGATCCGTTTGGACCCGACCCCGGCAGTAAAACGGATCCGACCCCGTTTTGTTCTCGGATCGTCACCGCCCGGCGCCGTGACCTTGCAGTTAGTCGATGTACAAGGGGGTATTGATGTTTTTTGCTCACCGGAGAATCATCCCGGTCGTAACCGCAACGATAATAAGAGCTTTAGCAGCGGTTGGTTTGTCTGCCGGTCTGGCAGTTGCCGCACCATCTCCTTATGCGACGACAGTCATCGTCAATGGCAAAGTCATCACTGCCGATTCGGATGATATTAATGCGATCAGTTTTCATGAGGCGATTGCCATACGTGGCGACGAGATCATAGCCGTAGGGAGCAATGACGACATTCGCGACTATGTTGCCGACTGGACCGAGACGGTGGACGCGAAAGGCAATACAGTATTGCCTGGACTGATCGATACCCACAATCACCTCTACGATACGACCCTGACATTTCCGTGGGTGGTCAAATCGATTCCGGAAGTGCTGCAGGTCCGGATGTCCGGGAACTCTCAGGAACAGCTGCTGCAGAACATGAGTGCAGCGTTGAAAGTCCGATCGGGCCAGGTGCCTGCGGGTCAATGGATACAGGTGGCCATAAATCCTCCCGCAGTCACCGTGCCGATGCTTGGCACCACGGTAACCAGAGAACTGCTGGATGAACTGGCGCCGCGAAATCCCGTCGTCGTCTATACGCGCGGCGGTTCCGTGTACAGCACGCTCGCGATCGAATCGATCGAGAACCGATATCGAAACCCGATTCCCGTCGACTTCTGGATCGACGCTGACAAAGGCCTGTCCGGTGATCAGACCGACGGCACCCGATGTTCACGAGTGGACATTATCGTGCCGCAGGCGAACCGGATCGACGAGTACACCCGCGGCTATCTGGAGGTCTTGCAGCTCAACGCCCAGACGGGCGTGACGACACACAAAAGCCACTTCCAGTGTGAAGGCGGTTTCAATGCGACGGTGCATCTGAGCCGTAACGACCTCATGCCGATACGCATGGCCTGGGGACATCGCTGGATGCAGCCCTTCAACCCCTGGATATCCGAGACTTACTGGCGTATCGGTGACTGGACCGGCTACGGTTCCGACTTCATGTGGAGCATCGGCAGCAGTGCGGGCGCGCTGGATAACGGTGGTGTCGGCTGGTGCACATCGATACCCGCGAAGACGGACGAACTGAAAGCGCGGGAACGCTGCCCGACTATGGATTCCAGCCCGCCCAATGTGCGCCGGCTGGAACACCTGAAGACGCTCGCCGAGCTCGCTGCAGAAGGCAGGCAGACCGGGATACCCGGTTTCCACGTCGCCGGAGATGCCGCCGTCGCCGCCTATCTGGACGCCATGCTGAATTCCGGCGTTCCGCTGGAAAAACTTCGCTCCCTGCGGCTGCAGGTCGACCATTGTCATTCGGTCACACAGGAGCAAATACAGATGGCCGCGCGCATCAATATGGCGTTTTCCTGTGATGCAACGCGCGTACCTAGCCAAGTGATCGAAAGCGCCTACGGCGAGGAATACCTGAGCATGACTGCGCCCGTCGCCAGCATGATGAAGGCCGGAGCACGGGCGCTGATCAGCGAGTTCGGCAGCCAGAGCGAAATCCGCCATTCCCCGTTCGAAGACGGTGTGATGTGGATGACGCGCAAGATTGACGGCGAGAATTTCGGCGTTCCCGAAGAAGCGGTACCCGATCGACTGACGCTGTTGTTGATGATGACGCGCTGGGGGGGCTATGCGCTGTGGAAAGACGACAAGATTGGTTCCATCGAACCCGGCAAGTGGGCCGACATCATTGTGCTGAACGGCGACTACATGGACGTAGAGGTCGAGGACCTGGACACGCTGCGCCCGATTATGACCATGGTTGGCGGCAGGATCGTTTTCGAAGACATCGAATTGCGTGGCAATAAATTGAAATTCAACACGGACCCGAATGTCGCTGCGTGGGAGGTGGAGAAAAATACGCCGACAGACCTGTGGCGCTGGACGGAGGCTCCGCCGCGAATTCCGAGTAGGGAATTTTAGGGTTCGGCGTATGTGCAACGGTTTTCTTGAACAGTTGACAAGGCAATTCTGACGGTACGGTGGGAATCATCATGTCGCGCAAGTATTCAGCCCTTGTCTGTTTGATCGGTCTTGCGGGGGCCACGGGCGGCGTCGCTGTCGCCGAATCAATCCGGAACGAACAGGTCGAACAGGTAAGCGGCTATTCGTGGATCACGATCCCACGGCAGCAAATCGTTGACGGCTCACGCGAGGTGTTGTCGTTACCGGAAATTCCGCTCAAGTCGGAGGAAGTCATCCGCCGAATACGAGCGCTGGAAATGGATTGGGACATTGCCGCGAACGTGTATGAGCCCGAGGATCCCAAGAACATTCCAACGAGCCCTGACGGCAAGAAAATAGGGGTACTCGTGCTGCACGGCGGTTCCGGCGACCATCGCGGAAAGGACAAGTTTGCCCGTTTACTCGCGTCGCGTTTCGGCTACAAGGTCGTGAACATGTCATATCCCGGCCGACTGTACCTGGATGACCCCAGTCGCGACTGGCCCGGGGACACGATTCACACCGACGGCACGGTCAGGACGCCCATCTGGAAGCAGGGTGAGCACATAACGCCGGACCAGTATGACGTCGTCAAGGACCAGGAAGAATCGCGGCGCCGTCGTTGGGGCACATTGACCCTGGCTTGTGCCAAGGAAGGTACGACGTTCTATGACCGGATGGCCGGTTGGCCGGTTGCCCATGAAGTGGGGGGCCGGGAACTGATCGAGACGTATCTCCCCGAGGGCGAGTACTCCGTCTATGTACACGGACATTCCACGGGCGGCCCGATGAGCATGATCCTTACCCAGCGGGTGTCGAACATTGTCGGTGTTCTGGGCATGGAGAGCTCACCGTTCGGTTCAATTTACGGGCAAATGACTCGCGAGATACAGGGCATCAGCGAACCCTGGGCGATGGACTTCAACTGTCTGCGGATACGCTCCTGGCAGGATACGGCGCGTTATTACGGTTACGAACTGATTCAGGAAGAGGGTGTGGACGCGCTCGCGCGCCTCGCGATGATCATGGAAGAGGTCCATGAAAGCTGGAACAAAGGAACCCGCCAGCCGAATTTCAAGGCTGAAAACATACTCCATTTTGACAGCCCGGCGGCCCTGGCCGCCGCGGCCCGGGCGACGTCGAAACGGCTAGGGCTGGATAGCGAGATGACGGAGTCGATGGTGGAGCGCTACGTGGGTTACTTGCGCGAGCTGTCCGGTCCCGGCGTCAAACCCGTACCGCCGCTGATACTCATCATTACCGAGAACAGCCGCGACCACGACCCGGAAATCTACCGCAAGGTCTATTTGCCGAGGTATGCGGCAATGAATCCCGCTCCGGACGTTACGGTCTATCAGTTCGACGCCGGAATACACGGCTACAGTGCCGCCGAAGAGGAGTTGCCGCAGGGTGTTGCACCCATGGGCATGAAGCTCTGGCATGAAGCGATCATCGGCGGATATTTTTCACCATCCCGATAAACCACTAAAAAAAACAAGAACTAATCGTTTGAGTAACGAGCGATTCGCACCCGACGCTGGGGCCCATTCAGATCGATTCAAAAGTAACAAATTGTCATTTAAAACAATTGATTGCTCTCTTAATCGGCTTGTTGCTAGGATGTCCGAAAGCGGGTCTGCGATCGCAGAACTGCATACATAACAAATAACCTGAGGGGGAAACTATGCTACGCAATCATGTCGTCAAGATATTCGGTGCGGCCTTCCTGCTGGCACTGGCAATCGGTTCCGAGTTCGTCCTGGCACAGGTGCTGGACGAGGTGATCGTTACGGCGCAGCGTCGTGAGCAGTCGCTGCAGGACGTGCCGATCTCTATCGAAACCATCACGGGGAGTGAGCTCTCGCGACAGGGTTTCAGAACCCTGAACGATCTGTCGATGTTCGCCCCCGGTTTGGTCATTACCGAGAGCGCCGAGGAAAACGGCCTGCTGATTCGTGGCGCCGGAACCCAGGGCAAGAACCTCGCGTTTGAGCAGGGTGCGCCCACCTTCGTTGACGGCATTCACTTCGGCCGTGCGTCGTCGGTGAAGAATGCATTCATGGACGTGGAACGCATCGAAGTGTTGCGCGGCCCGCAGCCGGTTTATTTCGGCCAGAATGCCTCAGCCGGCGCGCTGAACATCACGAGTCGCCGACCTACCGAAGAATGGGAAGGCTATATCGACGCCGAGCTGGGAAATTTCGGTCGGCAGTCGATCGAGGCCGCCGTAGGTGGCCCCCTGTCGGATACGTTCGGCATCCGGGTCGCTGGTCGTTACGACGTCCTGGAAGGATTCATGCGCGACTGGGAGACCGGGAAGAAGTTTCCGCAGCGTGAATCCAAGATAATTCGCCTTACCCTGGATTGGCAGCCAACCGATAGTTTCGGCGCGATGTTCAAGATCGAGTCGTCGGACCTCGACTTTGGCCCGCGGGCGCAGGCGCTCATCCGGGATAGATTCCCCGAGTCCGAGTTCAATCTCGCGGCCGGCGATAGCGTTTACCTGACCGGTCTGCCAGGTTTGCTTGCCCCAGGTATCGCAAATTATCCGGTCGGAGAAGTCACTGATCTCGGCGTATCCTTGACCGGTCCGTTTCTCTCGCCGACCGGCTATACCCAGGCGAATACCAACGACACCGGCGGCTTCCTCGACATTACCCAATGTACACCGGGGATGCTGGACACGCCTGGCGCCAAATATCAGCCGCCCGAGCGTTTTCTTAACTGCGATTTCCGCGAGGACTCCGGTGCCGAGCCTCTCCACGCCATCGTTAAGCTCGACTACGAGTTTGACAACGGCATACAGGTGGAATCGCTCACCGGGTTCAGCAGCCAGGAGTACTTTACTAACCGGAACTCGGGCGGCCCGTTCGTGAGCAACCCCCGCTACCGCGGCGAAGACTTCGAACAGTGGAGTTCCGAGTTGCGTTTCACCTCGCCAGCGGGCGGGGCGATCGAGTGGATGGCCGGCCTGTATTGGCAGAGAAATGACCTCGAGGTCCAGTCCAACGTGTTTCGGATGAACGCGTTCCGGGCGATGCGCGGCAACCGTTCGCTGGAAGACGCGGAGTGGCTCAGCGGCTTTGCCACGCTGACCTTCAATTTCATGGACGACAAGGCTTCCATCGATGTTGGCGGCCGCTATACGGAAGTTGAAAAGTTCGGGCATTCCCAGAATCTCGCCGGTGAGTGGATCGTGTATGACCCGGTCCTGGATATCAATTTCACGCTGCCATATGGTCGAAGAATTGGTAGGGAGGCTTATTCGTACCTGCAGAACGCGGTTATCGTCGGCCGCACGCCATTCTTCACTGACCCGAATGACTTTCAGCCAGGTTCAAGCGTGAGTTCGCGCCGGGTTGCTACAGTACAGGCCAACATCAGCGACAATTCTTTCGATCCGCAGATCGTGTTCCGGTATCGTGCGAGCGAGAATATCTCGACCTATTTCAAATACGCCACGGCCTTCAAGGCGGGCGGTTACGACATGGCGGTATCGGAGGTGACGTCGATCGAAGAGGATTTCACGTTCGGACCCGAGAACGTCGATATCTTTGAACTCGGTCTGCGCGGAACTTTCTTTGGCGGACGCGCAACCGGTGAGCTGACGCTGTTTAGCAGCACTTTCGAAGATCTGCAGGTGTCGTATATCGACCGGCTGCTCGATCGTAACATCACCAAGAACGCCGCAGAATCACGCTCCCGCGGCGTGGAATTCATGGGGCGTATGGCCGTCACCGACAGGCTCACCGCGAGCCTCAGCGGCGTATTCATGGATGCGGAGATTACGTCGTTCCCGGATGCGGTCTGTACGACCGAAGAGGTGGAGATCGGATTGTGCGATCTGGAGTTCGGCACCATCGACCGTTCCGGGCAACCGGCACGAAATGCCCCGGACTGGCAGTTCGTGGCAAAAGCGTCTTACGACATGCCGGTAGGGGATCGCTACCGCATGATCCTGGACGGCGCGTTGACGGCATCGGACGAATTCATCACGGACAGGGCGTGGCAGAGGACCGTAAGGATGGACTCCGAGGCCGACATGAATGTCTCGGTCACATTCGGTGACATCGACGACCAATGGAATTTTACCGTTTACGGCCGAAATTTGTTCGAGGTCAAACCCACCTACCATCCTGAAGATGATGCGACCGGTGAAGGGGTTATTACAGAACCCTTGAGTGCCTCCAACTTTGCGTCCTACGGAATCAAGTTCGGCTATAATTTTTAAGCCCTGGTGATTTTCAGGGCTGCATAAACCTGGAGGGGGTAGCGCATTTACACTGTGCTACCCCCGTTTTTTTCACAACGCTTGGTTGCCGGCTGGTTAGCCGGTCGCTGGTATGGAGCGGTAAATGCAGGCTTATCCGAATCAGACTTTTGCCATCGTACTCAAATCGATGATTATCTTGGCACTGTTACCATTGGGCGGTGCAGCAGTTGCCGGTGAATCGCCCTACGCGACCACGGTAATCATTAATGGTAAGGTAATTACAGCCGACTCGGACGATATCGAAAGCATCAGTTTCGAGCAGGCTATTGCGATCCGTGATGAAGACATCATCGCGGTGGGCACTAATGCCGAAATACGCGAGTACGTTGCCGACTGGACCGAGGTCATCGACGCCAGGGCCAACACGGTGTTACCGGGTCTGATCGATACCCACAACCACCTTTATGAGACCACGCTGACTTCCTTCCCGTGGGTGTTCAATACTATTCCGGAACTGATCCAGGTTTCGGTGTCAGCCGATACTCCCGAAACAATGCTCGAACGCCTGGGACAGGCGTTGGCGGCACGCACCCGCCAGGTTCCCGAAGGCCAGTGGATTCAAGTGCGGCTCAATCCCGCCCAGGTGGCAGTGCAGGTTATTGGCAAGACTGCGACCAAGCAGTTCCTGGATCCGGTCTCCCCGAACAATCCGGTCGTCGTGAGCACACGCGGTGGCGCGGTATACAATTCAAAAGGAATTACATCGATCGAAGCCCGTTACCGTAACCCTATTCCGGACGATTTTTGGATCGACGAAAGTGTCGGCTGGTCGGGCGATTACACCGACGGCCCGCGCTGCGTGCGGGGAGACATTATTATCGATGCCGCCGACCGTATCGATGAATACACCAGGGCCTACCTGGAAGTCATGCAGCTGAATGCGCAGACGGGCGTGACAACGTTCAAAACCCACATTCAGTGTGAGGGTGGTTTCAACGCTTCCGTGCATCTGGATCGCAACAAGCTGATGCCCATCCGATTAGCGTGGGGGCATCGCTGGATGCAGCCGTTCAACCCGCGCATTACAGAGACCTACTGGCGTATCGGCGACTGGGTGGGTTATGGCTCGGATCACATGTGGAGCATCGGCAGCAGCGCCGGCGCGCTGGATGGTGGTGGCGTGGCATGGTGTACGTCGATACCGGCCAAAACGCCGGAATTGAAGGCACGGGAACTATGTCCGACCCCGGAGTCCAGTACGGCGAACATGCGGCGCTTATCACACCTGAAGGTTTTGGCAGAACTGGCAGCGGTGGGAAGGCAGACCGGCATCCCCGGCTGGCACGTCGCGGGTGATGCGGCGATACAGGCGTATCTGGATATCGTCACCGGCGAAGGAATGTCGCTGGAACGACTGCGATCCTTGCGGCTGCAGGTGGATCATTGCCACTCGGTGACCCAGGAGGAGATCGCGATCGCGGCCCGCATCGGCATGGCGTTTTCATGTGATGCGACGCGGGTACCGAGCCAGGTGCTGGAGGAAGATTATGGCGAGGAGTACCTGGGGATGACCTCACCCATGGCCAGCATGCTCAAGGCTGGTGCGCGCGCACTGGTCAGCGAGTTCGGCAGCCAGGGCGAGATCCGGCATTCACCGTTTGAAGACGGAGTCATGTGGATGACACGCAAGATCGAGGGCAAAAACTTCGGGGTGCCGGAGGAGGCAGTTCCCGACAGGCTGACACTGTTGTTGATGATGTCGCGTTGGGGCGCGTATGCACTCTGGAAGGACGACAAAATCGGTTCCATCGAGCCGGGCAAGTGGGCCGACATCATCATATTGAATGGTGATTATATGGACGTTGACGTAGAGGATCTGGATACGCTCTACCCGATCATGACGATGGTTGGCGGCGAGGTCGTTTTTGAGAACGCCGAGTTACGCGGTAACCTGCTGAGGTTCAATACCGACCCCAGAGCGGCAGCCTGGGAAGTCGAGCAGAAGACGCCGACGGACCTGTGGCGGTGGAAGCAGATCCCACCGCAGATTCCCAGCAGGAAGGTGCAATAGACAAGCGTACTAATCCTCGTAGTGGAAGCAACGCGGATTCTCGTGCCCCGATAGCCCGAAACTGCCGACAAGTTCCGGCAGCCTAGCGCTTCAGTGTTAATCCCGCGTCTGCGCAAGCGTTTCGCAATAGCCGCGGGCGCTTCGCGCCGATTTGTAAACTCACGATGCCGCATCGTATCTGGCCGAGATCATGCGCCATTGCTTATGGGCAGGATGCGAGGCTTTTTTTGCTATAGTATTTCCTTGTGACTTCTGCCCGACCGCGCAAGCGGCGACAGGGTTTCCGTCCCCGCGTCGACTAAAGGAACCAGAAAAATGAAAATTGAAACGCTGGCGGTGCACGCCGGTTACGAACCTGATCCGACTACCAAAGCGGTGGCCGTCCCCATCTACCAGACGACCGCCTATGCTTTCGACGATACGCAGCATGGCGCGGATCTTTTCGACCTGAAGGTCGTGGGGAATATTTATTCGCGCATCATGAATCCGACGAACGCGGTACTGGAGCAACGTGTCGCGGAGATGGAGGGCGGCCTCGCCGCATTGGCCCTGTCGTCCGGGCAGGCGGCAACTACGTATTCGTTGTTGACCATTGCCGAGGCGGGTGACAATTTCATTACGACGGAAACGCTGTATGGCGGCACGTATAACCTGTTCGCACACACGTTCCCGCAGATCGGCATCGAGGCGCGCTTCGCCGCTCCGGATGACATCGACGCGATGGCGGCATTGATTGACGATCACACAAAAGCAATCTACTGCGAATCTCTCGGCAACCCGGCGGGCAACGTCGTCGACCTGGAAGCGCTGGCCGACATGGCGCATTCGCACGGTGTGCCGGTAATCGTCGATAACACGGTGCCGAGCCCGTACCTGAACAATCCGTTCAAGTGGGGTTGCGACATCATCGTTCACTCGCTGACGAAGTACCTGGGCGGGCATGGAACGATCATTGGCGGTGTGCTGGTCGATTCCGGTAAGTTCGACTGGGTCGCGAACAAGGAGCGCTTCAGGCGCCTCAATGAGCCCGACGTGTCCTACCATGGAGTCATATACACGGAGGCTCTGGAGGAGGCCGCGTACATCGGCCGCGCCCGGGTTGTACCGCTGCGCAACATGGGCTCGGCCATATCGGCGATGACCAGCTTCCTGGCCTTGCAGGGCATCGAGACGCTGCCGCTGCGCATGGACAGGATATGCGACAACACGCTAGCCGTTGCCAAGCACCTGCAACAGCAGAAACAGGTCGAGTGGGTGCGCTACGCGGCGCTGCCCGACAGTCCCTACAAAGAGCTTGCAGACAAGTACATGGGAGGTCGGGCTTCGGGCATACTCAGCTTCGGAATCAACGGCGGCATCGAGGCAGGCACAAAATTCATCGATGCCCTGCAATTGATCACGCGCCTCGTCAACATCGGCGATGCCAAGTCGCTTGCATGCCACCCGGCATCGACGACTCACCGACAATTGTCGGAGGAGGAACAGAAACTATCGGGTGTCAGCGACGACCTGGTGAGGCTGTCGATCGGCATCGAGCACATCGACGACATTATCGAAGACATCGATCAGGCGCTGGCCGCCGCGAAGTAACCGCCAATACGGGGTCGGGTCCCAATGGATCCGTCCCCTCTTCGTCGCCTTGTTCATGCCTCGACAAGGTAATTCCGCATCATGCCCATATCCTCGTGCTCGAGAATATGACAGTGGTAGAGATACAGCCCCGTGTGATGGATGAATCTGATCAAAACCTTGACCCGTTCCCCCGGCATGACAATCACGACGTCCTTCCAGCCCTCATCAATGAACCCATCCCACATCGTGTCGTGGATTGACTGATAGCGTGAATCGCGGCTGCGCTCGATGACCCTGAACTGAATATTGTGTACGTGCATGGGATGCGACATCTGTCCCGTTGTATTCACGAACTCCCAGACCTCTGTGCTGTTGGCTTTGACAATTTCGTCTGCCGCAACCTCCATCAACTCAAAAGTGCGATTGTTCAGGGCCAGTCGTCCGGGACCCATTTGCAGCTCGATCGTGCGTGGTGTCGATTGATTGACTGCATCCTGCAATCGGGGCCAGGTGATCGTCGACAATCGATCCGGTAATGGAGGAGCCGTGTCACCGGGTCTTACTACCCTCACTTTCAAAACATCGAAGGCCGCACCATTTGCCATGTTGCTGCCGCCCATCTGCATGCCTCTTCCCATTCCCATGCCGCCGCGCATACCGCCCATTCCCATGCCGCCGCGCATGCCGCCCATTCCCATCATCGTTCCAGCATCGAATGTCTGGCTTTGCAGAATGTGTTCTGTGCCAATCTTTTCACCGCCGAAGTTCAGCCACAGCTCGATACGCTCTGCGGGCGCGAGCATGACATAGCTTTTTTGCAGCGGTGATTCCAGTAATCCGCCATCGCTGCCGATTACGGTCATCGGTCTGTCGTCGTTCCATGCCAGTTTGTAAAAACGTGAATTGGATCCGTTAAACAACCTTACACGATAGGCGGTGGCAGACACCTCTTCGACAAGATCCGGTCGGCCGTTGACGAAAATCCGATCCCCTGTAAAACCCATCATCAACTGCATGTGATGGGTCGCATAGACCAGTTGGTTATCCGAATTTAGTTGCCTGTCCTGCAGTACCCAGCTCAACTCGAATTCGTCTGCGGGTAATCCGGCATTTTGCTCTTCGTCGTCCTCGACGATAAACAACCCGACAAGGCCGCGGTAGACCTGTATGCCGGTACGTTCATGCGGGTGGGGGTGAAACCAGTAGGTTCCCGCGCGGTTATTGACTTCGAACTCGTAAATAAAACGTTCGCCGCCGGCAATCGCGTACATCGGATGGCCATCCATCTTCTGTTCGATATGCAGGCCGTGCCAGTGGACGATCGACTCTTCCGGCAGATCGTTTTTGAATTCGACCCGGATCCGCTGCCCGTTACGAACCCGGATCACGGGCACCTGGCCGCCGGGCAAGGTGCTGAACGCCCGAGGATTTCCGTCGATGAGTCTGCCCCGATATTGCCATAGCCGGCTCACCGGGCCCGGCAATAACTGAGCGCTCGTCTCGGTTGCCACCAGCTCCAGTTCCACGTCCGGCTTGAATGCCGGATTGGGCTCGGAGTTCAGGCTCATGCCGGCCGTGTTGATCGTCGGAATTTCCTGTCCCCAGCTATACGTTGCCGCGATCGCGGCACTACCGGGAATCAAATTCATGAAGTCCCGCCTGTTAAGCTTCATATGATCTCCATGGTCACTCGATACTACCGGTTCGATTGCTGACTACCGGGGTCGGGTGCATTCGAATCCGATGCCATTCGCATCAGAACGAATAGATTATTCCCGCGCTGATCGTCCGCTCGGGGCCATACAGCCGATCGCCGACCGGAATATCCGAGCCAGCCGCCCGGTTCACGCCAGCCAGATGATCCTGATAGCTCTCATCCCAGAGATTGTCGATTCGAGCCTCGAATCGCAGTTCCGGTAGCGGATTCCAGGTGCCCGCCAGACCGGTCAGCCAGTAACCGTTCGTCTCGACCTCGCCGTTGTATGCGGCAACCGCATTTTGTTTTGCATAGCCGACCAGTTCCGCTTTGATTGTCCACTCGTCCTTGTGGTAAGTCAGGCCGATACTGCCGTTCAACGGTGCAAGACGGTACAGATCGTCGACGATATCGGTGCGTTTGCCACGTGCGTACGAGCCGATGCCATCAAGCAGAAGACGATCGCTCAATTCGATCCGCCACGCCAGATCGAATCCCCAGATTTCAGCGTCGACATTTTGGAATTGCAGCGGCGCAGCGCCGGTCATCATCATCGACACGCTATTGGCGAGCGCGTTCGCAGACGGGGCACCTTGAATGTAATTCTGCACTCGCTTGAAAAATACTTGCGGCGATAGTCCATATCGAGTGCCGTTGGTGCTGAAGCCGATCACAATTTCGTTGCATCGCTCTGAATCGAGTGCGAGGTTGCCGATGTAGGTGCGGCCATCTGCCAGGCCGCCGGTTGCCTGCAAAGGCAGCCACAGAAAAAGTTCCTGGTAGGCCGGAGCACGACTCTTCGTCCCGATCTCCAATGTCCATTCAGTCTGATCCGAGAGGGTTTTTCGGTATTTCGCGACAGCATCGACCGAATTCCAGCGCAGATCACGGTTTGCGCTGTTGAACGCGGCGGCCAGATTGCCCACATTGGTCGCCATCATCCCCATCATGCCGGTCGCTCCGACCAGGCCCGCCCTGGCTTCCACACGGTTGTATCGCACGCCGAATTCGAACACGTTCGAATTATTGACACGCTGCCATTCCGCGAAAACGCCACGTACTTCCCGATCGATGTTGGTAAAGTTATCGACACGAAACATCGGGTTGTTGGGATTGGTGATGACCGAGTCGTGTTTTGCAAACACGCCGTCGACTCCCACGCGAATATCGAAGCCCTGCAGCTCGAAGCGACCCGACAGGTTGAAGTTGTAACCCGAACCGGATGCCAGGTTTTGCCGATACATCGCAGGCAGCGGTGCCTGACGCAACGAGAAGTTGTCCATGAGATGGGCTACATCGTTGTAGCCGACGTGGCCATGCAGGAAAATATCGGAACCGATCAAGGTCGCGAAGTTGGTGCCGACCATATCGGTTTCGATGAATCGGATATCCATCGGCAGCGCGGGTGTTCCGGTATCGGCCGTATCCAGCTGTCCCGCGAAAACGAGCAGGTTCGTGTCCTGGCGCTGAAACGCGTAGCTTACGTCGTAACGTTCGCGATCCAGTTGCGACGGTCGTATTCGACCTTCGGGAGTTGAAATATCGTTACCCTGATCGTTCTCTCCGATCACCGATATCCGGTGTTCGGCGTTGGTAAGCGTCAAGCGACCCGCCGTAGTGCCGACATCGCCATTCGTGGAGTAACGAGCGCCGACGAATCCCGACAAGCCGAACTCCGCGTCTCCAAACTCTCCGCGAGATAGACTCGTGTCGACATGACCGCCGATCGTCTCCGTCGCCGAGGATACGCGCGGAATGCCTCTGTGCACGACGAGCTCTTCGGTAATCATCGGTGAGACATAGGACAGCGGCGCATCCATCGCGTTGGGCCCGCCGGACACGATGCCCAGCCCGTCGACGTTGACCGAGACGCGATCGCCGTACATCCCGCGGTATTGCGCAATACCCGTGATCTGACCGTTCGAGTTTACGTTTGCTCCGGGAATATCCTTGAGCACGGTGGCCGTGTCAACCAGTATTTCACGCTCAACCTCTATCCGCGACGAACTCGTGACGATCGAGCGACCCACCACGATGATCTCTTCGAGTTCCTCGTCGCCGGCATTGTCGGTCGCCTCCGCCAGGCAAAACATTGACGATATGGCCGTGAGAGCAAAAGTCTGCCTGAAGCGGATCATCACGTTGATCTCTTCCGATAGGCGGCGCAAAACGCCTCACAGCGGGTCTGCGGGCGGATGTCATAGGTGGAAGGTTGCGCGGGGCATGGCTCGAACAGCGTCTGTTTGCCGCCAGAGTGCGGCATGTAACCTTCCGGCATGCCCGCTTGCAACACAGGGGTTGCCGGCAGGTTCGGCGACGTAACGCGAATTCGCAAGGGCCGGCTCACAGTTCCAAACATACTAGCGAGTCAGCCACAGACCGTGCATACGGAAGAATACTGACATCGGTGCCCTGGCACCTAATCGGAGTCAAACCGGGTGCGCTACGGGAAGGGGTCGTATCCCTTCGGCGCCGGCCCCCCTGCGCGTATATCTGTTGTGATGTCTACGTATGTCGTCGTTCCCGTTTTCAGACTAGAGTGTTCCGTTGCGTTACTAAAACGTATTGGAACAATTATCACAGTGTCTTCTGGCGAAAGCGTTTGGGAGCAGATAAGGAGACGATCATGGCTAGAACTGCAGCAAAGAAACCGGTCAGGAAAAAGAAGACCGCTCGCAAGAAAACGGCGCGCGGCAAGAAGAAGGTTGCGCCACGCAGAAAGAAAAAAGTAGCGGCAAAAAAGAAAGCCACAACCACTCGCAAGAAAAAGACGGCCAAGAAGAAAGCCGCAAAGCGTCGCCCCGCAAAAACGCAACCCAGGATTCCGGCACAGCTCGAGAAACGTATTGATCGGCTGACGAAGCAGTTGGGCGATTTGCGACGCCTGGTGGAAAAGGAGATGGCTGAAGACGTGCGAAATACTCGCAAGTATGCCGAGAAGGAAATCGAAATCCAGAAACGTCGATTCGACCGGATCGTCGAGAGGGCAAAACAGGAAAACCAGGAGCTCAGGTCGCGGCTAAGCAAATTTGTCGAAGAGCACGAAGTTCTCAAAGATGTGACGAAGGGCGTTTCGGAAACCGCAAAAACACTTGAAGAGCGCGTCAAGAATCTGATTTCAAGAGAAATGTAGCCACAGCGACCGGCGGGATAGGGTCGCTGCCGAAGATGCCAAGGACGCTCGACAGCGACTACTTCCCGGGCCGAAAAGGGTAGCCCTGCAATGCCGTATCGTCGTGTATCCGAATTGCCGAGCAGTGTTCGCGCGCATATTCCGGTTCATGCTCAAGAAATCTACATGAACGCGTTTAATAGCGCGTGGGATCAATATGCCGATTCGCGAAAACGACGAGGCGGCGCATCGCGAGAGGAAACCGCTCACAGGGTCGCGTGGGCCGCGGTCGAGCGCGTATACGCGAAGAACGATGCCGGTAAATGGCGGCGGAAGCGCCAGTCGCGTTCGTAATACCGATCGCCCCTGACGACAACCGGGTAGAGCGGCTGAAGACGAGCTGCAGGGAATGCCTTGCCGACTTCAAGGTTTCACGGGTGTTTGTCGCGGTCGACGACTAGCCTCTGGTAACGTTCGGTAAAATTGACAGGAAAGAATTGCGAAAAAGATTACAGGAGGCAAGCAAACAGTGACGGAATTAAACCCCAAACAGTATATTGCATCGGCCATGCGCGAAGCCGCCGACGTTCCAGGAATTACGCCGGGGATGGCAGGCCGCGATATCAAGAAGGTGGGTGTCATCGGCGCCGGAACGATGGGCTCCGGCATCGCGGTATGTTTTCTGGGCGCCGGCATGCGCACGGTTCTCATGGATCAGTCCGAGGAGGCCGTTGAGAAGGGCCGCGAAACGATCGGCGGGATCTTTTCTGCCGGTGTAAAAAAAGGACGCGTGACTCCGGATCAGGCCAAGGGGATTCAGGTTCTGCTGTCCACGACGCTCAGCTACGACGATTTTGCCGATTGTGATCTGATCATCGAGGCTGTCTTCGAGCGCATGGATATCAAAGAAGACGTATTCAGTCGATTGGGAAAGGTTGCGAAAGACGGGGCGGTGCTCGCTACAAACACGTCCGGCCTCGATGTCGATCATATAGCAGCCGCCAGCGGCCGCCCGGAAGACGTCGTGGGGCTGCATTTCTTCTCACCTGCTTTCGTTATGCCGTTGCTCGAAATCGTCCGGGGTAAAAAGACCTCGCCCGAAGTTCTGAAAACCGCTCTGTTTGCTTCTACGATCACTAACAAGGTTGGTATCGTCGTGGGTAACTGCTTCGGTTTCGCGGCAAACAGAATGCTGCGGGGCTATGGCAGGGAATCCGGGTTCATGCTTCTCGAGGGAGCAAATCCCGAAGACATCGACAAGGCGCTCATGAACTACGGTTTTCCCATGGGGCCGTGTGCCATGTACGACCTCGCGGGCATTGATGTCACCAATTTCGTCACCGATGCCTTGCGGGAACAGAAGCTGATTCCGGACGATCCGCGCTACGGTGCGATTGGTAAGGCCCTGGCCGCCGAAGGACGGCTGGGTCAGAAGACCAGGGCTGGTAATTATGACTACGGTGAGGACGGCAGGACGCCGCTTCCGTCATCAAAGTTCCTGGAGATCCGCGATAGCGTCGCTGCCGAGCTGGGCATCGAAAAGCGCGCGATCGGCGAAGACGAGATCGTCGAACGCTGCCTGTTACCGGTAATCAATGAGGCGGCCAGGGTTCTGGATGAGGGCGTGGTCAACAATACCGGCAGCATCGATCTCCTGTGGATATATGGCTATGGATTTCCCGCCGCGAAGGGCGGACCGGTCTACCAGGCGCGGCAGCTCGGCTACGATCAGGTGCGGTCAAAACTGAATGCGTATAAGGACGCGAACCCGATATTCGGCGAAGAATATTGGTCGCCGTCACCTGCCCTGCAGAAACTGTTTAACTGAAATAATCCAAAGGAAAGACGATGAGAGAAGCAGCCATTGTGTCGACGGCCCGGACGCCGATCGGCAAAGCCTACAAGGGCGCATTCAACAACCTGGAGTCACCGTCACTCCTGGCAGTTCCGATCAGGGCAGCAATTGAACGAGCAGGCGTTGACGACGAAGAGATCGACGATTGCATCATAGGCTGCGCAATGCAGCAGGGTACGCAGATGTTCAACATCGGTCGCCTGGGCGCGATGGCAGCCGGACTGCCGACGACGGTACCGGGCATGAGTATCGATCGACAGTGCTCGTCGGGTCTGATGGCGATTGCAACGGCGTCGAAACAGATCGTCATGGATGGAATGAATACCTGCGTAGCCGGAGGCATTGAAAGCATCAGTCTGGTACAGAACGAGAACATGAATATGACGAGGGTGCCCGATCCCCGTTTGCTTGATATGCACCCCGATACACATATGCCCATGCTGCAGACAGCCGAAGTTGTCGCAAATCGTTACGGCATTTCGCGAGAGTCTTGTGACGAGTATGCGCTGCAAAGTCAGCAGCGCACGGCCGCAGCCCGACGCGCGGGCGCGTTTGATGACGAGATTGTCCCGGTTACTGCAGTCAAGTCGATAAAGGACAGGGACAGCGGTGAGATAAGCTACGAGTCCGTAACGTTGACCTCCGACGAAGGCCCGCGTGCCGACACGACGCTCGAAGCTCTGCGAAATTTGAAGCCGGTAATGGGACCGCACGGCAATGTGACGGCGGGAAATGCGAGCCAGTTATCAGACGGTGCAAGCGCATGCATCGTCATGGAAGCCAAGCTTGCTGCAAAACGCGGCATCGAGCCGCTCGGCTTTTACCGTGGCATGACGGTCGTTGGCTGCGATGCCGACGAAATGGGCATCGGACCCGTATTCGCGGTGCCGGAGCTGCTTAGGATCAATGGCCTGAAAATGGACGATATCGGTCTGTGGGAGCTGAACGAGGCCTTTGCCGTGCAGGTCATCTACTGTCGTGACCGGCTCGGAATCTCGAACGAAATTTTTAATGTAAACGGCGGCGCGATTTCGATGGGGCACCCTTACGGTATGTCGGGTGCGCGCCTGGTGGGGCACGCTTTGATCGAGGGTAAAAGGCGTGGGGTGAAGTACGTCGTGGTAACTATGTGCGTTGGCGGCGGCATGGGTGCCGCGGGCCTGTTCGAGGTGGTTTGACTGCGGACTTTAGGAAACGGTCACGTCGGATACGCGGCCATTAACGCTCCTCTGCTCCAAGACCGAATCAGGATCAGGGGTCGGATCCCAATGAATCGAACACGATTTCGCCCATGAGCAAGGTTACTTGCCGATGCCGGCTTTCTCCGCAAGCTCTGCCGCCTTGCGTTGCTCTTCCGCGGCCTTGAGTTGCTCGATCAATTTTGATTTTCTCGCTTTAAGTGAATCTCTGGAGACGACGATTTCATCGCCTTCTTCGTTTTCCAACACAAGCAATTCAGCGTCGACAAGCTCGATGGACTTGCGTATTTCTTCTACCGAAGCCGCCTCGTCGGCTTTGTCGAATACGACGTCTTCCGCTTGAGTTGATTTTTCGCTGCGTGCTTTGCGAGATAGCTTCGGAATGAATAATTTGTCATCAGACATTGCGCGAGTGTTCATGAAGTTCGGCGATACGATTTCGATTCCCGCTGCATGCAGGGCATCCAACATCGCCTCTCGAAGTCTCGAGCGCGCCGAGATAAGGCTCTTGACGTCTTCCAGCAGACCGGCCACCCGGTAGGTTACCGAGAAATCGCCCAGCTGTCGCACATGTACGAAGCTGTCTTTGAGGCCGGCAAGTGTGGCGGCTTCAGCCAGAATTTTCGAGATGTCCACATGGGACACGTCATAGCCCAGGGAGACTTCGGCCGAAATGATCGTGCCGGATGCACGGATGACCTGCATAGGATGCGTCACCATATACAGATTCGGAACGGTCACAAGATCCCGAAACTCTGTTTGAACCTCCGTGTGCAACAACCCCATTTCGGTAATACGTCCGGTAAGTTCAGCCACTGTAATGAAGTCACCGGGGCGGGCGCTCTTTACGACTTTCAGCATGATGCCGGCCATGATGTTGCCAATGAAAGTCGTTGAAGAGAGCGCAATTGCGGCACTGAGAAGAATGCCGATAAGGCTGAGCAATTGACCGCGGGTGTCGTCATTCACGGGTAAGGCGACGATAACTGCGAGTATGCCGGCGAATGTCAATGCCAGCATGATGAGTTGATACCGAAACTGCGCATCCGGGTTATCTTGCCATCGCCGCTTGAGTACCCAGTCGATAAGGGCGAGAGCGGCGAGAACCAGGACAATGGTTCCGAGCGCCGGCGCAAAATCGGCCGCTTTGGTAATAACAGTGTTGATCAGATCCATGTTTTGGCCAGCTGCCAGTCTCGTCTATGCAGGAGTTTTGCCGGCTATGCTTCCTTCCACAGCATGGCCCGGCAGACAGAGTCTAGCAAGTAACGGAAGAAGACGGGACCGAAGGTGGCCCTGGATTCCTTTCGATCCAGTCCCTGATTTTTTTTTGACATTTCGCCGACGGTCTCGGGATCAGGATCTGCATCGCGTCGGGGTAGTCAGGCGTGGCCTTTAATGGTCTAATTCCGCGCCGCGAGATCTGCTCGACTCACTTGGAGAAACTTTTTGGGCACGAATCCTTCCAAACTGGCGGCCACATCATTGCTGACCGTCTGGCTTTTGACGCAACCGGTTCTGGCGGCAGATGATGACATTGGTGCGTGGTTGATTATTACCAGTTCAGATCATCTCCACACCGATAGCGGTCGCTGGCGCTACTGGTTTGATGGGCAGTATCGGCATTTCGAACGTTCGGATGGCGTTGATCAGTATGTGCTGCGTCCGGCTGTAGGCTACGATCTGACGAATACGGTCAGTGGCTGGCTCGGCTATGCGCTTGTTGTAACAACGAACTCATCCGGCAATCGTGTTGAGGAGCAGCGTATATGGCAGCAAATCTCGTGGAACGCGGCGACCTGGAAAGACGTCAAATTGTCGCTGCGGACAAGAATTGAAGAACGCTGGCGTGACACCGGCGACGACATGGGCATTGCGATTCGTCAGCAGTTCAAGCTCGTTACACCTTTTCCGAGAATTGCGAATGCCGAACTCGTGCTTGCGCTGGAGCCATTCGTCGATCTGCGCAACACGGACTGGGGCGCCAGTTCCGGGCTGTCGCAACTGCGCAGCAGTGCCGGCATCGGGCTAAAGCTGACAGATAAAATTCGCCTCGAGACCGGATACCTGAATCAATATGTACCGCGTGACAGTGGGCCGGATCTGCAGAATCACCTGGCATACTTCAACTTTCGTGTCAGCTTCTGATCGAGAGCTTTAACGCAAAGCCTGCCGCCAGCAGGTCAAATTCATGTTACGTGCAAAGAACATTTCTCTGTGCCTGCTGTTGACATCAATGCCGGCAGCAAACCTGCTCGCGGAATTGGCGATTGAGGGCGGGCTTACGGCTGTGCACCAGCAAGAGGTGGGTGGTGCGCTGAATGACGGCAGCGCCTCGGCGGACTTTCTTGTTCATAAGCCGTGGCGTACCGGTGAGTGGCTGCTGTATCTGGAGGGGTCCACCAGGACGAACGAACGCGACGTTTTCAACGTTTATCCGGAGATCAACGCCGACGCCGGATCCGCCCAGGATCGGGACGGTAGTGGCCGCGTGCAGATTTCCGAATTGAATTACCGTTGGTCATTGACAAATCAGCATCAGATGACGGTCGGCCAGATCGATCCGTCAGCTCACCTCGATCGTAGCCGCATCGCCAACGATGAGAACGCCCATTTTCTGGGCGTCGGTTTCGTCAACAATCCGGCAATCGAGTTCCCCGACTACGCTATTGGACTGATGTATCGCATTCCGCGTACCGAATCGAGGCCGGAGATAACCGCGATCGTATCCAGCTCGGATGGACTTGCGGATAATCCCGGCCGATCATATCGGGAGTTGATCGACATCAGTGACGCTGGGAAAGGCGTCTTCGTCGGGCTGGGCGCACGCTGGGCGATTGGGGCGACCCGAATCGGCGCAGGCGGCTGGTTTCGTTCCGATGATCATCCGTTAATCGATGACCCCTCGCGAAACTCGCAGAATTATGGCGTTTTCGCCGTCTATGGATGGCTGTCAGATCAGCACGGCGTCAGCATCAGGGCAGGACTTGCGAATTCTGAGGTTTCACCTGTCGCAGGGTTTCTGGGTGCGGCCTATGAAGGAACGATGAGGTATGGCGCGATCGGCATAGGGATTGGCCGAATTTTTCGGTCGAATAAACTGGACGGAAGCGTGTCGGATGACACGACGCAGATAGAATCCTTTTTTCGATTGCCGCTGCCTTTGGCCGATTCGCACATCACGGCATCGCTGCAATACCTGATGAACTCCGGGTTTGACGCGACCGATGCCGTAAAGGATTCCCGCGCGCTGATCGCGAGCGTGCGATTTCACCTCTGGTTCGGCAGTCCTTAGAAAAGGGTTTGGATGTCGCTACCGAGGCAGTTGATTCGCCAGGATCCGATCCCGGCTGATGCATTTCAGGCACGCTACTGGTAGCCCTTCGCCTGCAGCCTGAAAAGCTGCGCGTACCTGCCGTCGTCGGCCATCAGGCTGTCGTGGTTGCCGCGCTCCAGGATCCTGCCGTTATGAATCACGACAATCTGATCCGCTGCCCGCACCGTGGAAAACCTGTGTGAAATCAGGATCGTCATCTTGTTCTTACTCATCTGCCGAAAGTGCTCGAAAATCGCGGCCTCGGAGGCCGCGTCCATCGACGCCGTCGGCTCGTCGAGTACAAGGATATCGGCGTCCGTGCGCATGAACGCGCGTGACAGCGCGATCTTTTGCCACTGGCCGCCGGATAACTCCCGCCCATCCTTGAACCAGCGACCGAGTTGCGTGTCATAGCCGGCGGGCAGTTCGTTGATAAAAGATGCGGCCATGCCGCGTTCTGCGGCGTCGGTCCAGCGCTCCGCATCGTCGAAATGGCGCACATCGCCGGCGCCGATATTTTCGCCCGCCGTAAACTGATAGCGGCCGAAGTCCTGAAAGATCACGCCGATCCGTCGACGCAGCGTCTCGATATCCCAGTCAGAGAGCTCGAGACCGTCGAGAAGGATACGGCCCCTGGTCGGCTCATAGAGGCGCGTCAGCAGTTTGATCAGCGTGGTCTTGCCGGACCCGTTCTCACCGACCACGGCTAGGCTCTCGCCGGGACGAATCTGCAGGCTGACATCCTCGAGCGCGTTTGTGGTCGAGCCCGGGTAGGCGAAGGAGACATGCTCGAGTTCAAGGCCACGGTCGGGATGCGGGCCCGCTTTCGCTTTACCGGATCGGCTGATGATCGGCTGTTCGAGATACTCATACAGGTTCGAGATATACAGATTGTCTTCATACATGCCGCTGATCGCGGTCAGAATCGCAGCAACCGCCGATTGACCCTGCCGGAACAGCACCAGGTACATCGTCATGGCGCCGAGGGTGATCTCGCGGCTGACCGTAGCCATCACGATCCATACATACGCACCATAAAACGCGGCGGTCGAGACCAGTCCAAGCACGAAACCCCAGCCGTCGCGCCGTAACGTCAGCCTGCGATCCTCAGTAAACAGCTTTCGAAAAATATCCTGGTAACGCTGCAGCAGGCGTGGCCCCAGCTGAAACAGTTTGACTTCCTTGACGCCGTCTTCGCGCGCAATGACGGATTCGAGGTACATCTGCATGCGCGTGTCCGGAGAACGCCAGCGAAACAGGCGGAATCGGTCTACAGAAAACTTGGCTTCGGCAAAAAACGATGGCAGTCCGGCGATCACGAGGATCAATACCGCCCACGGCGAGAACGCAAATAGCAGAATCGCGTAGCTGGTCAGCGACAGGACATTCTGGGTAAGCCCGAACGTCCGATTGACAAGACTCAATGGCCGCCTCGATGCTTCGCGGCGTGCCTGGGTCAGCTTGTCGTAAAATTCGGAATCCTCGAAGTGGGTCAACTGCAGCGTCAACGCCTTTTCGAGAATCATCACGTTCACGCGCTGGCCGAGCAGTGCGCGCAATAAAGACTGGCTTGCAGAGATGCCGCGCTGACAGGCGGCTACAGCCGTGACAATTCCCGCTTCGAGCAGGATCAGCAGTATTACGCCACGCGTGTCCGGATCGGTCGCGCTGATCGCGACGACCACGGCATCGACGATCAATTTGCCGACATACGCGATCGCCGCCGGCAGCACGCCGGTGAGAATCGTCAATACCGCGAACGTGACGGTCAGCGGACGGCTGGTGGTCCAGACGAGTTCGAGGGCGCGGCGGCTGTAGGCGAAGACGCCCAGCGAGCGCCGGAACAGTCCGACATCCGCGTTGCTGGATTCAGGCATTCAAAAGTAACCGGGACTGGCGGGGTAATCGTGATTGACGCACAACCATCCAACGGGATGCAAGCGTGCCTGCAGGAGTTGCTAAGATGCCCGTCGTGAACAGGCAAGCGGATCAGGCTGGGAGCGCCGAGTATTTTGACGTCGTGATTGTTGGAGCGGGGCTCTCCGGTGTGGGTGCGGCTTGTCACCTGCAAGACGAGTGCCCCGGCAAGAGCTACGTCGTTCTCGAAGGCCGGGACTCGATCGGCGGGACCTGGGATCTGTTCCGCTATCCGGGTATTCGCTCCGACAGCGACATGCATACGCTGGGTTACAACTTCAAGCCCTGGCACGGGTCGAAGGCGATCGCCGACGGGCCGTCGATTCTGGAGTACATCGAGGAGACGGCTGCCGAGAACGGCATCGACGAGCACATCCGTTTCCGGCACCGGGTCCGCAAAGCAGCCTGGTCGAGCGGTGATGCAGCGTGGAGGATCGAGGCCCGGCGCACCGACACGGATCAGATCATCGTAATTCGCTGCAACCTGATCCTGATGTGCGCGGGCTACTTCAGTTACGAGGGCGGTTATACGCCCGAGTTCAGGAATCGCGAGCGCTTCGCGGGCGATATCGTCCATCCACAGCGATGGCCTGAGCATCTCGACTACCGCGGCAAGCAGGTGGTCGTCATCGGCTCCGGGGCGACAGCCGTGACGCTGATACCGGAAATGGCCAAACAGGCAGGCCGCGTCGTCATGCTGCAGCGCTCGCCGACGTATGTGCTCTCGCGCCCGGAAAAGGACGTCATAGCCAATTTTCTGCGCAGGGTCTTGCCTGGCAAGATCGCCTACGCGATCACGCGCTGGAAAAACATCCGATTGCAACAATGGTTGTACCGCCGCACACGGAGCGCCCCGGAGAAGGTCAAACGGACTTTGCTCAGGTGGGTGCAGAAAGAACTCGGCGCCGACTACGATGTCGAGACGCATTTCACGCCCCGCTACAATCCCTGGGACCAGCGCCTTTGTCTCGTGCCGGACGGCGATCTGTCCCATGCGATTCGATCCGGCAAGGCATCGGTCATCACCGATCGGATCGACTCGTTCACCGAGAAAGGCATCCTGCTTAAATCCGGCAAGGAGCTCGAGGCCGATATCATCGTTACTGCCACAGGGCTCAATCTGGTGGTGCTCGGCGGCTGCGAACTCGTCGTGGACGGACAGCCGGTCGAAATTCCGCAGACCTTCAGCTACAAGGGCATGATGTATTCGGACGTGCCGAACCTGGTATCGACGTTCGGCTACATCAACGCGTCGTGGACGTTACGCGCCGATCTCACGGCGGAATTTTTCTGCCGGCTTGTCAGGCACATGGACGCTGCCGGGTATCGCCAGTGCACGCCGCGTCTGCGCGAGCAGGACCTCGACATGCCGGCGCGGCCGTGGATCGTCGATTTCTCGTCCGGCTACATGCAGCGCGTCATGCCTCTCCTGCCCAGGCAGGGCGACCGGGAACCCTGGCTAAATCCGCAGGACTTTCGTCGCGACAAGAAGATGATCCGTCACGGGGCGATAGATGACGGCGTGTTGACGTTCAGCAATCCCGGCGAGTATGCGGGCCGGGATGATTACTCATCAACCGGTAGCGGTGCGCCGTACATCTGATCCGGGGTAAGCACGTCGGGAAAGCGCTTTCTCAATTCGCAGCGCGATGCGTAGCAGAGATGGCAGTGATCGGCGTAGCCGTCCTCGTGGGCAAGCGCATACCGGCGGACGATCTCTGCCGGGCCGCCCGCGAGCAGTGGTCCGACGATCGGATGAGCGTCGGGATCATACTCGCGCATGATGTCCGCGAGCGAGCGCTCGAGGAGGTTGCCGATCGAGATGCCCTGGCAGATGTGCAGGTTGCCGAAAGGGTCCACGTGCACGCGCTCGGGATGCCGCAAGTCCTCCCACGGACATTCGGTGAACTGTTCCCACGGCTTTGCGTCGACAAGGGATGCAAGTTGTTCCGCGGCGCGGCCCCGGTACAGCACGGCCGATTCGCCAGCCGGTAACTGACCGGGGGAACCCGGCACATCACTCGGCCCGGGCGCGGCGACGCAGATGAAATCGACGGGAATGCCGAGCCGCTGTGCGACCCGGCGCGCAATATTGGGCTGGCTTACACCTTTGTCGCTGCCGTGATAGGCGTCGTCGCTGATCGCAAGATCATCGATCGCACCCGCAAACGGCTGCAACCACTGCACCGCCTGGGTGTCAACCGTCGCCCAATAGGCGTTCGTAACGATGCCCGTCTTGAAACCGCGTGCTTTGGCCATACGCACGCCGGTGAGCAGGGTCTGGTAATACAGGAACGCTTCCCCGCCCTCGAAGTAGATCCATTCGACGGTGCCGAGTGCCTCTGCCTCGCCGAGAATGTGCTCGACGGTTTCGACCGTCATCGTTCCGGTCTGCGTCGGCCCGCCCCAGACGAAACAATGGCTGCACTCGTAGTTGCATTCATAGGTCAGTAACAGGTGCAGCCCCGAGAGACGCGGGGACCGGGAGTCGATGGCGGAGTCGGCAGCCATACGAATCACTATAGCGCAATTCCTGAAGAAGTCCGGTTAAGCAAGTCCGATCCGAACGGATCCCAACCGGTACAACGGACCCGATTTCTTAATTAAGAATCTTGTCCGGCAGCCAGCTGGCCAGCTCCGGCATGGCCAGGATCAGAAACGCGACCGCGATGATCATGATCAGGTAAGGCAGTGAGCCCCAGAACACGTCACTCAGACTGACCGAGGTGTCGGGTACGGCGGACTTGACGGTGAATACGAGCAGGCCGACGGGCGGAGTGAGCAGACCCGCTTCGATGATCAAGATGCCATAGATGGCGAATGCGATTTCGTCGAGGCCGGCAGCAAGCGCAATCGGTACAAAAATTGGTACGGTCATCAATATTACGGATATCGAATCAATTATTGCACCGAGCGCCAACCAGACACCGGTCATAATGAGAATAATGCTGAATGTCGATAGACCGGACTCGACAAACAAGTCCTGAATCAGATTCATGCCGCCACTCATTGCGAGCAGTCTGGCGTACATCGAGCCGGCAATAAGGAGAAACATTATTGGCGCCGTTGTCCGTCCGGCGTCGAAGATAGCAGCCAAAAACGCACGGTAGCGCATCCCTTTCGCCCAGCCAATCAGTGCGCTACCCAGCACGCCAAAGCCCGCGGCTTCAGTCGGCGTAAACAATCCGCGCCATATTCCTCCCAGCACGACGACAACCAGGAAAGCGATGCTGATACCGCCAAACAGCTCAGAACCCGACGCACGCATTTTGACCGGCGCGGCGTCATCCGGCTCGCCAGTCGGTGCGATTGCCGGCTTCAGCATTGCGGCAACGACGCAGTAAACGACAAAGGTCAGTCCCAGCAGCAGTCCGGGCCCGACACCGCCGAGAAACAGAGCTCCGACTGAACCCTCCGTCAGAATTGCCCACACGATCAGAAGCACGCTCGGTGGAATCAGCATTCCGAGACATGCGCTTCCCGTGATCACGCCCAGTGCGTAACCATTGTCGTAACCGGCCCGGCGCATTTCCGGATAGGCAATTCGGCTGAATGTTGCGGCAGATGCAATCGCGACGCCGGAAACGGCGGCGAACGCAGTATTGCCGACGACGGTTGCAGCAGCAAGCCGGCCGGGTAGTCTGCGAAGACCCCGGTCACAGATTCTATAGAGATCCGTCGCGGCGCCCGATCGGCTGACGAATTCACCCATCAGAACAAACAGCGGAATTACGGCGAGTGCGTGATTGCGAATCGCTTCGTAGGAGGTCGATCCGAGAATGGACAGCGCGACATCGATATTGCCGGTGATCAGGTAGACGCCGAGCATGCTCGTGAAGCCGAGCGCAATTCCGATATGCACACCGAGCAGAACCAGTAAGATTAGAAACGCCAGCGTGTAAAAAACAATTTCCGGTCCCATCGAATACAATCTCCCGCTTACGACCGATTAAACGGCAGCACGATGACCATGTTCCGAGTCCAGCTGTCCGGTCCAGTCGAGATACAGCAGATAGAGATAAACCAGGGCGGCGAATGCGGTGGTGATAATCAGTAGAAAGCGCACCGGGTAGGTCGGGACGCGCAGGGCACCTTCTCCCTCGTATTCGCCGATCTGCCAGGCATCGACGAACGGTTGCCACGAGCTGTAAGCGGTCGCTAGGAAAAAAAGCACGCCGAGCATGTTGCCAACGGTTCTCAGAATGCGCTGTGCATTTGGCTTGACGGCGTCCGGAATTACCGTTGTCCTGAGCATGTCCCCCCGGTAAATTGCCAGCGGCAACTGCAGGAAAGTAATGGATACGACCGAATTCGCGATAATCTCCGGTGCGCCGAGCAACGGCATGGAAAACAGATACCGTCCGGTGACATCGACGAAAATGATGAGTGCGAGCACCACGACCCAGAAAGCCGACGCCAGATGGCACCATTGTGCGACACGTGCGAGCATCAGGAACGCCGCGCAGTCAGGCCTTGCAACGCGATTTCATCGGCTTGTCGTATGCCCTCTCGGCTGGTCCAGGTTCGCCATTCGCCGCCCACCTGTTGGCCCGCTGAAACAAAGGGCACCCTCCAAACATAGAATTCCGTGGTTCACAATTGTTATTGACAGCGCCGGCACGACATTGACGCAGGTTTCTAACGTTGCCAGCGTACCACGCCCGTAACGCCGTCGACGCCTATCGGTACACCGTCCGGTATCTTGCGCGTCGCATCGAGTACGCCGAGTACCATCGGAATACCGCGCTCTCTCGCCAGTGATGCGAGATGCGATGTGCTGCCGCCCAGTTCTGCAACAACGCCGGCAACCCGGGTCAAAACCTGACTGAGCGCCGGCCCCGCGACCCGGGTGACGAGGACGTCGCCTGGCGCAACCCGCGCCAGTTCACATTCACAATGGATGACACAGGATCGCCCCGACGCCCAGCCGATACCCGATGGCTGTCCGCTGAGTCCCGGATGGCGTGACCAGATTTCATCCGGCACCTGCGCCGGTTCCGTGCGCAGTGGCCGCCCCTGCAGCAATTTGAAACCCGACTCATCGAGCGCCCACTCGATTTCGACTGGTACACCCAGCAGATTCTCTGCTTTCAGCATCAATTGACCGAGTTCGATTGCTTGCCGATCGTCGAGGCAGGTCGCGGCTGAGACGTCCTTCGCGGTGGACTTCGAGGAGCTTGCGCCGCCATGGCGGGCGCAAGCGACGCTGTGCTGTTTCTGCCCCGCAACAGCCTCGAGCAACTCCCCGTCTCGGGTCAGCCGATAATGATCGGGCACGACCTCTCCCTGAGCGATCGACGTACCCAGTCCCCACGTGGCGCTGAGCATCATATTGCCGTCCCCGGTACGGCTCATGCCGCCGCCGGACACCCGCGCTTCGACGAGGGGCTGGAAACACAATGCCATCGCCGTATCCGCCGGGCTGATCGCATGACTCGACATGTACTGCAATGCCCGGGACGACCAGAGCGCGGCCCAGCAGGCCCGCACGGCAGTCAGAAAGTCGTCTTGGGTTTCCAGGCCGAGAAACGTTTCGAACTGACCCGCGAACGTGGATCCTGCGGCATCTTCCATCAACGCGGATGAACGAACCACAGCCGTCGTGGCGGTGTGTCTGTTCAGCTCCTGCCACACTTCACACAAGGGCTTCAGCACCGCCGCCGTGATCGGCTTTTGGAACAGACCGATCCGGACTTCGGAAATGTACGGGCGCACATCCGGACCTTGGAGACTCAGAGCCGCTGCCGCGGCATCCGCAAGCCCCGCCGCCTTTAACTGCGATCGGTACGCTTCGGCATCCAGACAGAATCCGGATTGAATCGGCAAACCGGCGCGACCGAGTAACGCCTGATTCGCCACCTTGGGTCCGAAGCGCGCAGGATCCGTCGCCGCGTCATCGCCGAGTCTTGCAATCAGGTCGTTCGTCTCCATGTCGATCAGGTCTCGTTTTCTGCGTTCACTGCGGGCAAATAATCAATGTCGATCACATCGGATCGACGACCGTTATTTGCTCGACCGGAAAGTTGGAAATGATTTCCGTCCGGTCGTCGTGAACGATCAGCATTTCCTCGATTCGAACACCGAACTCCAGCGGTTTGCCGTGCTGTGTTTCCAGCGCAAACACCATGCCGGGCTTGATTTCGATCGGATGATCGAGCGACCAGATTCGCGATATCACGGGCGGGTCATACTGCGCCAGACCCAGCCCATGGCCCCATAGATTGGCAGCCGCCTGGTCCTCTTCCTCGTATCCCCAGACTTCTTTCGCAGACGGCCATTTCGCCGCGATCTCGCGCGTGGTGGTTCCTGCCTTTACGGCATCGATAGAGTCATACAGCCATTCCAGCGCTTGTGCGTAATAGTCCTTCATCTCCTGGGTCGGGTGCTTGCCGACACAGTAGGTTCGGTAGTAACAGGATTTGTAGCCGTTCCAGGTCAGAGCGGCAAGATCCATAAACGTGATGTCGCCCGGCTTGATGATGCGATCGGAGAAATTGCGCCAGTTCGGCCAGGTGTTCGGACCGGAGGACACGATGACGTCTTCGACATCCTCCATACCGGGAAACGAGTACAGGTAGTCCATGATGTGGGCCGTTACCTGATTTTCGGTGATGCCCGGCCTCAGGAATTTCATCGTCTCCCAGTGGGCGGCGTCGCCAATAGCGCCGACGATACGCATACACTCCTGCTCATCCTCATTCTTGATCGCACGCGCTTCCATCATTGCCGACATGCCGTCCTGCCACGTGATGTTGGCAGCCTCGAATGCGCCGATCATATTGATATCGATGAAGTCGACGCCGAGTCTTTCGCCGGTCACGCCATGGCGTTTCATTTCCTCGAGGATTGCGTTCGTGAATTTCGATACCTGCTCCTGTGCGGCGGGACCTGCAGCGCCCTTGATCCACGCATAGGAGTAGCGAATATTCTCTTCCGGAAGCCATGGACAGTGGCGATTAATCTGTGCGCCGATGTCGCCTTGCTCGAACAGAACCGGCGCGCCGTCGCCGCACAGCAGCGCATACCGCAGACCGGGCTTGAGCCGGCACCAGCCCGGCGTAAGCGTACTCGTCAGGTAGCGGACGTTTTCATCGTACATGCACAACACGGCGCCCAGGCCATGTGCCTTCATTCGGGTCCTTGCGCTTTCCAGTCGGTAGGTACGCAGGCGATCCCAGTTGACCCGCTCCTGCCAGTCCACTCCGGCGATGCCAAAATTAGCCATGCGATTCTCCAATAACGATCTTCGAAAAGGAGGCAGCGATGCTTCGCCACCCCAGGTGCTTTTGCTCAGCAACTTCCGGCACGCAGAGAACGTCCATGCGGCTGGCGCATGCTGCGACGTTCCTTCGATCCTGCCTGACAGGATTCGCTGTGCCGCGATAACTATCCAACCTGATCACTGATGATTCAATATCACTTTCATGCGCTCATCGTCACGCTGTCCAAGCATCGTGAGGGCATGTTCCAGGTCGCCCAGCGGCAGAACATGACTGATCAGCGGGTCGAGCTGTACCGCGCCGCAGCTGACAAGATCGATACACGCCGGGTAATCTTCCCGCCTGGCCGCTCGTGCACAGACGATTGAGAGTTCCTTGAAATACAGCTGATAGAAGGGCAGCGTTGCCTCGTTGGCGGTGTAAATGCCGAATAAAAGAAGTCGCCCGCCGATTCTTGCCATATTGATGGCCTCTGCCAGGACCGGTACTGCACCGGCCGACTCGATCACAATGTCGGCGCCCCGGCCGGCAGTCATGTCGAGGACTTGAGCATTCGTGTTCTCATCGGGTGCAAGCGTGAAATCTGCCCCCAACGTTTCGGCCAGAGCCCGTCGTTCGGGGCTTCGGGTAATGCCGATGACCGGGTGTGCGCCGCGCGCCTTGGCCAGCTGTATATGCAGCTGCCCTGCGACCCCCAACCCCAGGACTACGACCGACTCTCCGGGGAAAATGTCCACAAGGCGCTGCGCGTGCAGGCAGGTTGTCATGACCTGAATAAGGGGCGCGGTTTCGCCACTGATACTATCCGGCAAAGGGAAGACCGCAGCCGGCGGCGCGACCATGAACTCGGCAAATCCGCCGTTGCGATCGCGTCCGAGCAAGAAGCCCGCAGTGCACAAGTTTTCCTGACCGATCTGGCAAAGGTGGCATTGACCGCAGTAGACCACGGGATCAATGATGACTCGAGAACCGATTTCGACATTCCGGGCGTCGCCGACTTTGGCGACTTCGCCGATCATCTCGTGCCCCATTATCCTGGGATAGTCGACAGGTATACTTCCCTGAAAAATTTTCAGATCGGTTCCACAGACGCCTGAGTACGTGATCCGCACAAGTGTTTCGCCTTCGCCGGGAACGGGGTAGGCAATGTCTTCCTGCGATAGCTTGGCGGGCGATTTCAGAACCATGGCTTTCATCGCTTCGTGTGTTCCTTGCGCGGAATTTGATCTGACGCCTTGATGGCAGTAGGCCGTGGCCGCATTGCGCTCGGCCGGGCAGCACTGTAATTCCGAGTTCTCACCATTAGTCGATCACGTATTCGACCGGCCACTCATAGCCGCTCAGCGAGACTTCGTCGATGTACGAACGTATGACCTCGGAACCCGGCATACTCCGTTGATCCGCTTCCTTTGCCATGCGATTCGGGAATTCGGCCAGGGATTTTGCCCAGCTCGTCCGTACATCGTCCGGTAACTGCCTGATTGCGGCTCCTGCGTTTCGAAGATTCATTAGCCCGGCCGTCTGAGCCTGATCCAGTGCGAGTGCTGCCTGCAATTCATAGGCACGTCCAACCTCGAGAACGATGTTTCGCACCTCCTCGGGCAGCTTGAGCATCGTCTGATTGTTAATCGTCATGACAATGGCGCCACCCATGACGCCAAATCCGATGAGCGTGTAGTTGGGTGCCGGCTCAAAGAACTTGAAGCTGTAATAGGCCGACGGAAACATCAGCCACCCCGAGTAAACGCCGGTTTGCAGTGATAAATACCCGTCCGGCAAGGTTGACTGCACGGGAATTACGCCGGCGTATTCGAGCCACGGCAAGTTTGGTCCCGCGCCCGCTATTTTGACGCCTTTCAGATCGTCAATTGTTTCCCATGGATCTGTCGTGCCGAGGTGATAGTTGTCCCATCCGTTGAGCGCCAGAAGCCGCTGCTTGTAAACGTTCTCGAGTTGCGCTTCCAGCCACGGGTGTTTGTCGTACACGGTACGGGCAATCGAGATTACCTGTTCGGAGTTCTGCGGGCCGAACGGAACAAAATAGGAAAAGTTATGCAGGAACAATTTCGCCGGTTCGAAGCACACGCAATAAGCGCCGATATCCAGAATACCGTCCTGAACAGCCTCTAGCGTTTCCGCCACTTTGGCCATCGAGCCGCCATAGCCCTCGACAAACGTGATCTCGTAATCTGTTTCCTCGGCAACGCGACGCCTCACTTCCGGCACGAAAAAGTCCCGAATTTGGGTCGCGTAGACCGCCGGTCCGGCAGGATGGCCGGTACCGATTCTCAGCGTGATCGTCGCCGATTCCGAACACGCGTGCATCGACGAGATCACGAACAAAACTGCCATAAGCACGATCGGCTTCAGTCCATTGGCACCGAGCATACTTCGACTCCTTACAGACACCGGCGCGAGCACGGCAGGTTCAGGCAACTTGACAGCAGCGTATGCACCGCCACAGCCCGGTTGTTTACTCCTGCCAGGTCGGATACGCTGGCTTGCCGACCAGGTAATCCGGATTCGCGCCCTCGCGAGGTACGAATTTCTGCACCCGGGCGTTCAACACTTCGGCGACGTAAAGACTTCCCTCCTGATCCACGCTCATCTGGTGCACCCCCCAGAGCTGCCCGGGATACGGCCCCCAGCTGCCCCAGGTCAGCAGCATCTCTCCGTCGAGGTTGTACTTGTAGATCTTGTAATTCCCGTGGCCATCCGACATCCAGAGATGTTGATCGGCCGTGATGAGGATGTCATAGGTGACGTTGATGTCGCCGAGATACCACTGATCGATGAAGTTGCCGTCTTCATCGAAGATCTGGATGCGGCGATTCGCTCTGTCGCTGACATAAACGCGCCGCTCCGCATCGATGGCGATGCTGTGCACTTCATTGAAGTGGTTCGGGCGCTTTTCATTGCCGCCCGGCTCGCTCGGCTCACCCCAGGCCATGCGATAGTCGCCTTCCTTGCCGAATTTTACGACTCGCGTGTTCTCGTAGCCGTCAGCGACGAAAAAGGTACCTTCGGGCAGCCAGGCGACATCGGTCTGGCGAAAGAAATGGGACTCATCGTTACCCTGCTCGCCGGGCGTCCCCAGGGTCTGCAGCAGCTCTTCGCCATCGTTGCTGAAGATATAGATCGCGTTCGCGGCATCGTCGATAACCCAGACGCGTTTTTCCGGGTCATAGGGGCTGATGCGAATTTTGTGCACGCGCTTGAACATGGAATTCCATTGCGGTCCCCACTCGACGACGTCGCCCGCGCGATTCACGACGAAAATGATGTGCTCCCAGCGGTAATCCCGGCCTTCCTCGCCGATGGTCGGCCAGTGGGGTTCTCCCGGGCTACCCATGGGATCGAGCGAGGGGTTGCGGGCAGGCGCCCGTCTCACCGGAGCGCTCAGCCGGATCGTGCCGCCAGCCTCGTCGTCGATCTCGATGACCTGCGGCGGTATGTTTTCCGGCAGTTTTCGCAACTCGCCCCGCATGGTCACGAAAACCCGGTCCGGGTTTTGTGCGAAGACGCCCTGGAGCGCTCCCCAGGTCCAACCTTCGTGGCCGGGCAAATCGGACAGCTCCTTCGGCCATCCCTTTACGACGTCGTAAGCGCCAATTACTCGCTGGTCACTTTTGTTCGGCAGGTTCCAGCCACTGTCTGGCGCTTGTTCGACAACTTGTGCCAGCCCGACATCTTGCACTTGCGGGGCGTCTTGCGCCTCGCCGACGTCTTCCGCCTGCTCCACGCAGCCTTGCAGAAACACTGCCAACGCTGCCGTCATTACGACTCGGATATTCATAAGACTGTTCCCCTGGATATGATGAACCCTGATTTGTTTTCGTCCCCATTCTGGAAATTGGCCGCGGGTTGCCTGGCGTCACACCGATGATTCTGGAGCGAAACGAAACAACGATTGTGCATTGCGGTCCTGAATCATCTCGACCTCTGCCGCAGTAAGCCCCACATCTCCCACGTAATCAACACATGCCTGATAGACGTCGCCGACTTCGTAAGGATAGTCGCTGCCGAGAACAATCCGATCGGCACCAAAGGCGTCACACGCACAGCGCAGGGCCGGTACATAGGCGTGGGAAACCGTGTCGTACCAGAACCGTTTCGCGGTGACGCTCGGCTTTTCTGCGTCCGCCGGCAGGAACATGCCTTTCTGGTTATCCAGCCGCTGCAGCAGCATCGATATCTCACCACCGAGGTGAGGAACGATGATCCGGATGCGCGGATATCTCGAGGGGATTCCCTTGGCAATCAGATGCGCGGTCAGCGCGGTGTCCTCGATGGTCGCACCGATGGGCCAGGTAAGATTGTAAGCCTTCACCAGCGGAGAGCAGGCACCGATCCCGTGCGGATGAAAAAACAGGATCGAACCGCGGCGATTCATTTCTTCCCAGAACGGATCGAAGGCGGGATCCGTCACTGATCGGCACAGCACGGATGTTCCCATTGTGACGCCCACCATTCCGAGCGTATCGAGCGCCCGGCCGAGTTCTTCGATCGACGCATCCACATGCGGTAACGGCGCTGCCGCATACGCCGCGAAACGGTCCGGATGGCGGCGAACGATATCCGCATACGCATCGTTGATGAATCGAGCTGCCGTTATCGCGTTCTGCCGGTTTTCGAAATACGGTAGCTGGGGGGCGGCAGACAGCACCATCATCTGCACGCCGGCCCGGTCCATCATCTCAAACCGAGCCTCGAGTTCGGCCGCGCTGCCGCTGCCGCCGGGCATCGGTGCCTTGCGCGCGATCGCCGTTCCGGTTTCTCCGCCGCCGAAACGGTCGAGCAGGTCCAGATAGTCAGTGGGGAAATAGTGACCGTGAACGTCGATTCGCAGTTTATCGGGTGCACCGGCCGCAAATGCGGTTTGTCGAACGCCGAGAATCGATGTGCCTGCCAGCATTGTCGCGACACCACCCGTGGTGACTTTAAGGAAGTCGCGACGATCAACAGATTTGGATACACAATTCGACATGATCATTTCCCCTTTTGTATCGTCAGAAACGATTAATCCGCACGGCGACAGAAAATGTCAGACCACAGGCGCTCCGATTCAGGCAGAAACTTTATTCTTAGTCAGGTTGATGGTCTTGCAGCGCTTGGTCGTAGTATAGCCGAGACAGACGGGGTCTAGGTCTCGCGCTGAATGACCATGGCGGTGGTGACGCCACCGCCGCCGCAGATGGCAGCTACGCCAAACTCCTTGTCGCGCTGCTTGAGCGCGTTGTACAGCGTGATCACGATGCGCGCGCCGGAGATGCCGGTCGGGTGGCCGAGGGCGATTGCTCCGCCGTTCACATTCAGCTTGTCGCGGTCCCATTCGAGCATCTTTTCATTGGTAAGAACCTGCACGGCAAACGCCTCGTTGACCTCGTACAGATCCATGTCCGCCAGGGTCATACCTGCCTTGTCGAGTGCAATCGGGATGGAGTAGCCGGGGCCTTCTCCCATCGTCGTGCCGTCGCAGGCCGTGTTGGCAAACGACACAACCTGGAACAGCGGTTTAACGCCCGCGGCGTCGGCCCGCGCGCGGCTCGTGATTACCAGGGCGCAGGCGCCGTCGGACATGCCGCAGGCATTGCCGGCGGTGACAGTGCCGTCCTTCTTGAAAGCGGGGCGTAGCTTCGCCAGCTTCTCTACGCTGGTGCCAGGCCGGGGCGTCTCGTCGGTGTCGAATTGAAACTCGGCGGTCTTGCGGGTGGCCGGGATCGTCACGGGAACGATCTCGTCCTTGAACCGGCCCGCCTCGATGGCGGCGAGCGCCTTCATGTGGCTCTCGACGGCGAAAGCGTCCTGATCCTCTCTGGAGATCGCGTGCTTCTCCACCAGGTTCTCGGCGGTGCCGCCCATTCCCATGCCACAGGTGGGATCGATGGAATCGGACCAGCCGTCCTCCAGCGTGCGATCGCCCATCTTGAAGCCCTCGAAACGCACGTTCTTGAGCAGGTAGGGGATCGTGGACATGGAGTCCATGCCGCCGGTCATGTACACCTCGCCCTGGCCGGTCATTATGCCCTGCGCCGCGAGCATGATGGATTTCATGCCCGATGGGCAGGCCATGTTCAGGGTGTTCGTGGGCACCTCAACCGGGAGGCCCGCATAGATGGCCGCCGAACGGGAGGGATTCGGGCCGTTGCCGGCCTGGCGGCAGGAGCCGTAGATCACCTCGGCCAAGTCCTTGCCCTCGAACCCCGAACGCTCCAGGGCCGCTTTGATGGCGGTGGCGCCCAGGTGGTACGAGGCGATGTCTTTCAACGTGCCGCCGAAACTGCCCATGGGGGTGCGGACCGCGCTGACGGCGACGATGTCTGTGGGTTTGCTCATCTCTTATGCTCTCTCAGGCTATCAGTTGTCCGCCGTCCACGTTCAGCACCTGGCCGGTCACGTGGCGTGAAAGATCCGAGGCGAAGAAGGCGACCACGTCGGCCACCTCATCCGGCTGTCCGAGACGGCCCATGACGATTTCCTTGCGGGACCGCTCCTTGGCGTCCTCGTCCATGGCGGCCACCATGTCGGTCTCTATCAGGCCGGGGGCCACTGCGTTGACATTGATGTTCTTGTTGCCGAGTTCGCGTGCCAGGGTCTTGGTCAGGGCGATGATGCCCCCCTTGGACGCGGTGTAATTGGCCTGGCCGAACTTGCCCCGCAAACCATTGATGGACGTGACGTTGATGATCTTGCCGTATTGCTGTTCCCGAAAGAACGGGACGCACGCACGGGCGTAGTTGAAGTAACCCTTCAGGTTGACTTCGATGACCTTGTCCCATTGCTCCTCGGTCATTTTCCAGATTACGCCGTCCCAGTTGATCCCCGCGTTGCACACCAGGATGTCCAGACCGCCGAAGTATTCCCTGGCTTTCTCCGCCATCGTCTGCGCGTCGTCGAAGCTGGACACGTCCGCCTTGACGGCCAGGCCTTTCGCGCCGAGTTTCTCGAGCTCGGCGACGATTGCCTTGGCTTCCGTGTCGTGCTTACGGTAGTTGATAGCCACGTTCGCACCGAGAGAGCCGAATTTCCGGGCAATCGCGGCGCCGATCCCGAGGCTTCCGCCGGTTACGATTGCGCTTTTATCCTTTAGCAGCATGGCTTTTCTCCGACTGGGTGGGTCGTCCTCAAGACGTAATGCGGTCTTCTACTTTTGGAGACAATGAAAAATAATGGCCGGTCCGCACCGTGATTCTGATCAACAGCTTTGACGGTTTCCAATGCAATGTTTGGAACCGCTGTCTTATTTCTGGAAATCCGATTGCGTGCTTCGTGGATGCCACGCGTACCGATGGAACATCCAGCCTATAATATAAGCAGCCGGGCCATTTCAATGTTGATACCTGAAGTAGCGATCTTGTCGTAATTGCCGCCGAGTTTGGATAGTGGTTTTCCGAAGGCCATGCGGGAAACCGGTCGTTGCTTCGTTGATTCGCACGGGTCCTCAATAGTGGCGAGGTTGGATTCGACTGGATGCGACCCGCCTTCGGTCCCGACTCGTGAGTGGGTGCAAGCTATGAAAATATGGGTCGATGCCGACGCCTGTCCCGCGGTAATCAAGGAGATATTGTTTCGGGCGGCGGAACGCACCGGAACGCTGTTAACGCTCGTGGCCAATCATGCCGTACGCGTACCCGCCTCGAAATTCATAAGGTCCGTTCAAGTGCCGTCGGGATTCGACGTCGCGGACAACGAGATCGTAAAGCGACTCGAAGCCGGTGACCTTGTCATCACGGCCGATATTCCACTCGCGGCGGAGGTGATAGAGAAAGGCGGTCACGCGCTCAACCCTCGTGGAGAGCTGTACGTTGAGGATACTATTCGGGCGCTGCTCACGATGCGGGACTTCATGGACACAATGCGAGCGAGCGGCATCGATACCGGCGGTCCGCCGGCGCTGACGCACAGCGATCGACTGGCATTCGCGAATAGCCTGGACCGATTCCTGGCAAAGATCGACGACAAGTAAAGTATCGTTTATTGAGGCGGGAACCAAATGGATCTGATCCCCTCCCAGGCTAGTTGGACGTCGTCGCGCTGGTCGCGGGGCGGTCGCCGAAAAATTGTTCCATCTCGTCGTCCAGGCGACCGATGCCGAGATTCTGCTCGAGTTCCAGCTCCTCGATCCGGTCGATCATGTCCTTGTCGGCCGTGTCCGTGTCGGCGCCGACGATCGTCGGCGTGATCAGCACGACGGTCTCGGTATTCGTAAGCGTCTTTTGCCGGTTCGAAAATAGCCTGCCGACGACTGGAACGCGGCCGATCACGGGGACCCCGCGCTTGCTTTCATCGATGCGGTGTTTTATCAGTCCGCCCACGAAAATCGTTCGCCCGTCGGGCACGATCATGCGCGTCGTGACCTCGGTGGTCGTTTGTGACGGAATGCCCGTGAGCGGGTCGATGACACCGGTGCTGACT
>Ga0224512_10000377_pt1 | contig 48026 bp, 49 predicted proteins | sample SF_May12_sed_USG_4_FD_169103 | JGI IMG/M metagenome (GOLD analysis project Ga0224512, IMG submission 169103) | Sediment microbial communities from San Francisco Bay, California, United States - SF_May12_sed_USGS_13 | ecosystem: Environmental > Aquatic > Marine > Sediment | place: USA... | reverse complement strand
ACCGGTACCAAGTACGCGATGATCAGCACGATGTACTGCGCCACCTGGGTCCAGGTAACCGCGCGCATGCCGCCGAGCATCGAGCACAGCAGGATACCGAGCAGCCCGAACCAGACGCCGACTTCGAACGGAATCTGCAGCGCCCGCGACGCGATGGTGCCGGTCGCATTGATCTGCGCGGTTACGTAGGTAAACGACGCGACCGCGAGCACGACCACACCGAGAAAACGCGGCAGGTTACCGCCGTAGCGGGTACCGATGAAGTCAGGTACAGTGTAACAGCCGAACTTGCGCAGGTAAGGCGCCATCAGCGAGGCCACCAGGATATACCCCCCGGTCCAGCCCACCACGAACGCGAGGTAGCCGTGTCCACCGAAGTAGATACCGCCGGCCATCGCCACGAAGGACGCGCCCGACATCCAGTCTGCCGCCGTCGCCATGCCGTTGAATACCGCGGGAACCTGGCGACCGGCGACGTAATAGGCGTCTACGGCCATGGTTCTCGACAGTACCCCGATACCGGCGTAGATGACGATGGTGAAGGCAACGAACAGGATACCGATGGTATCGGCGCCGACCCCCATCTGCTCGAGGATTGCCATTAAAAGGACGAATACCAGGAAACCCCCGGTATACATGCCGTATATCTTCGGCAGGTTCTCTATGAAAGTGCTGCCAGCAAATTTTCCAGCCATGGTCTAATCCTCCTCGGCTACGCCGCAGTCGCGGTCGATCTTGTCCTGGGCCTTGACGAACCAGAACAGCGTGATCACGAATACGATCTCAGAACCCTGCGCGGCCATATAGAAGCCCAGGGGCCATCCAAAAAATGTTACCGAGTTGAGGCTTGAAGCGAACCAGTGAACGACAAATGAGAAGATAAACCATATCGTGAGAGTAACGATCATCAGCGACTTCGTTCTGCGCCAATGGTCCTCCCGTGTGGAAGTATCCATGATTACAGTCCCCCTAGTTATTGGGTTAAACAACGTTAACTTTTTTTTGTGCGTATGATTTATGATTTTTCGCGTCATCAATATGCACAGAATGCGTGGCATTTGCCAGACAAAAACCCTAGTATTAGCGCCCTGTCCAACCGATTTAGTGCATATTTTCGTGATTCGATCAATCTACTGTTACGATTGGTAACAAATTATCAAGATTTAACGTGAAAGCACTCGATTTCGTCAAAACCTATGTCAATCCTCTTTTCACCCGTAGCTACTGGCAGATGCTCGGCGACTATGTCGGCATCGGTAAAAACAAAAAAGTAAAACCCATCGCAAACCAGGATGCGCTCGCCGAATTCATCGCCAGCCGCGCCAGCCACGTCGCGCAGACTTCGCTCTACGGCTACCTGCGCACCCGCGCCGGCACGCGCTTCCCGGCGATGTTCGAGAATCCCGACATCGTCACCTCGATCAATATTGCCAAGTGGCACATCTGGCTGGCCTGCGTTTCCGATCTCAGCATTTTCGCGGGCCAGTGCCTGTACAAGTCCGGTAGCGTCGAACTGGACAAAATTCAGCAGCTCGTTCCCGCCGCGTTGCAACAGGTGCTGGATGAAACCGGGGAACCCGACGAGGCCGGCCAGGATTTCGTCGCCGCACGGGAAAAAATCGTGCAACGCATCAAAACCTGCGACTGGGAGCACGAGCGCGACGACGACGCGGTCTTCAGCGCAAGCCCCGAAGCGCTTTACTACTGGTCGCCGATCGCCGACGAATTGAAGGAACAGGACGAGGCCATCGTCAGGAATTCGATCCGCTTTCGCTGGATCGAGGTGCGGCGCAGCCTGCGCAGGTTGCTCGACTGCGAAGCGCTCGCGCAAAACCTGCGCTAGGTACAGACCTGACGCAGCGGCGCGAGTGCCTCGCGCATCGTTTCGGACAGGCTGGTTTTCTGCTCGCCGTCGACGGCAAAATTGCCGGCATCCAGCCAGCCTTCGAACGCGCCTTTCGCAGTCGGCCATTCGCGATCCAGGATCGAGTACCAGGCGGTATCGCGGTTGCGCTGTTTGTACATCGTGGCCTGGCGGAACATCCCCTCGAACATGAAACCCAAGCGCAGCGCAGCGTCGCGCGAGGGCTGGTTCAGCGCATCGCACTTCCATTCATAGCGACGATATTTCCAGATATCGAAGACCTGGCGCATCATCAGGTACATCGCCTCGGTCGAAATCGGTTTGCCCTGCATCAACGGCGAAAAATGAATATGCCCTACCTCGATGACGCCCACACCGGGCTCGATGCGCAGGTAGCTGGCGACACCGACCGCGGCGCCGGTGGCATTATCGATAACGCTAAAAAAACAGGGATCGTCGCTGAGGCAGGTCGAAAATATCCAGGTGCGCAATTCTTCTTCGTTCGCAAATGGGCCATAGGGCAAATAGGTCCAGTTGCACTGGTCCCGGTCCCGGCTGAATGCGTCGAAGAGCTGCGCGGCATGCTCGTCGATATCGATAGGCTTCAGGGAGCACAGGCGACCCTGCATCTGAGCGCCGCGCGGATGCGGGCAGGGCTTCCAGTCGGTGGTCGGAAATCCGATGGGCTGACCTAGATCGTTGATATATTCCGCCATCGCGGCTCCCGCCGAAATTGGATTGTTAATGCCAGCGCGATTTCAGTAAACTCCACCACCCTGATGCAGGATTTCAAGTCTACAACCAGTTGTGCCTTTGGGGAACACGCGTATGTTGATGCTCGATGCCGACAGATTGCTGGGCTGTATGCCCTTTCCGACGCTTGTCGACGAACTCGCGTCAATGCATCGCGAGCCGATCGGCCTGGTCGACGAAATGCTGATGGAGTCGAAAGACGCCGCCGATAATGTCAGCCACTTTTTCATTCGCACCGGCTGGCAGCCAGAGAAAGCGGTCGGCGCCAAGGTAATCACTGTGTTCCCGCGCAACAACCTGAAACACGACTGGCCGTCGATCCAGGCGGTTTACGTTTTATTCGAGGGCGTCAACGGCACCCCGATCGCGTGCCTTGACGGAACCGCGCTGACCTGGATCAAGACCGCGACCGATTCGGCGCTGGGCAGCAAGCTGCTGTCGCGCGAAAATGTCGAGTCGATGCTGATGATCGGCGCCGGGCAGATGGCGCCGCACCTGGTGAGCGCCCATTGTGAGCTGCGCACATCTCTAAGACAGGTCCTAATCTGGAACCGTGCCCCCGAAAAGGCGAAACGATTGTGCGCAAGCCTGGCTCCGAAGTTTCCGCAGATTTCGTTCATCCCCGTTTCCGAGATCGAACCCAGCGCCAGGTCGGCCGACCTGATTTGCTCCGCGGTGGGCTGCAAGGATCCGCTCATCGAGGGTGCGTGGTTGAAACCTGGCGTCCACGTCGACCTGATCGGCGCCTTTACCCCCGATATGCGCGAGGCCGACGATGAGGTACTCAAACGTGGCAGCCTGTTCGTCGATGCCCGCGAAACCACGATCCATCACATCGGCGAATTGATGATTCCGCTGGCGACCGGTGTCATCGGCGAAAGCGATGTGCTCGCGGATTTATCCGACCTGTGCCAGCAACGCCACCCGGGACGGCAGTCCGACGACGAAATCACGGTATTCAAGAACGGCGGCGGTGGTCACCTCGACCTGATGTGCGCGCGCATTCTTTACGATTCGTGCCACGCGTCATGAGCCGGAAAGAGATCAGCTTGAGCGACATCCGGGCGGCATGGGCGCGCATCGCGCCCCATATCGTGCCGCTGCATATCGCGCCGTCATCGTCACTGTCGCAACACTTCGGTAAGGACATTATGCTGGCGCACGAATACCTGCAAACCACCGGCGCATTCAAACTGCGCGGTGCGATGAACTCGGTGCTGCAGCTCGACGCCGCTACCACTGGCGTTACCGCGGTATCCACCGGCAATCACGGGCGAGCCCTCGCCTACTCCGCGCGTCAGGCAGGTGTGCCCTGCATCATCTGCATGTCCGAACTGGTGCCGCAAAACAAACTCGAGGCGATTCGTGCGCTCGGCGCCGAAACGCGCATCGTCGGCAAGTCACAGGACGAGGCGGAGATCGAGGCCAGGCGACTGGTGGCCGAGGAAGGCTTTACTATGATCCCGCCCTTCGAGCATCCCCATGTTATTGCGGGACAGGGAACGCTGGGCCTGGAAATGCTCGAGCAGTTGCCCGATCTCGACACGGTGCTGGTGCAACTTTCCGGCGGCGGTCTGATATCGGGGATCGCGCTGGCGATAAAGTCGCAAAAACCCGGGGTGCGCGTCATCGGTATTTCGATGGAGCGTGGTTGTGCGATGTACGCCTCGCAGCAGGCCGGCAAGCCCGTCGAAGTCGAAGAGCTGCCGACCCTCGCCGACTCCCTCGGCGGCGGCATCGGCCTCGATAACCGGCTCACCTTCGATATCGTGCACGATTACGTCGACGAACTGGTATTGCTCTCGGAGGATGAAATTGCCGAGGGAATCCGCTATGCCTATTGCAGGGAGCAGGTTATCCTCGAGGGTGGTGGTGCGGTTGGCATCGCGGCTCTGCTGGCCGGCAAGGTAACTCCAGGCGACAGGACTGTCGTGTTGCTGAGCGGCAAGAACATCGACATGGGCCTGCACCGACAAATCATCAACCGCGAGGAGTACCGACTTTAATGCCAGACATTCGAATACTGACCGAATCCGAGCTGCGCAGCCAGGTACAACTCGATCTCGGCGCGATCGAATGCGTCGAAAACGCGTTCGAGGCGCTCGCCACCAAGGCGGTCGTAATGCCGCCAATCATGCGTCTCGACATCATCGAGAATAACGGCGAGATCGATGTCAAGACCGCGTATATACCGGGCGTCGACAGCCTGGCCATCAAGATAAGCCCCGGGTTCTTCGACAATCCCAGCCTGGGACTGCCCAGCGTCAACGGGTTGATGGTGCTGTTCAGCACGCGTACCGGCATGGTCGAGGGGCTACTGCTGGATAACGGGTATTTAACCGACATCCGCACCGCCGCCGCGGGCGCGGTTGCGGCCAAATACCTCGCGCGCGCCGACAGCAGACGCGCCGCCATCCTCGGCGCCGGGGTGCAGGCGGGCCTGCAGCTGGAGGCCCTGACCCTGGTGCGCGATATCGATTCCGCGGCGATCTGGGCGCGCGACTTCGACAAGGCCGACGCGGCCGCGAAAAAATTGAGCACGCGACTCGGCATGGAGGTAACCGCCTGTGCCGACGTTGCGTCGGCGACCGCGAACGCCGATATCATCGTCACCACGACGCCGTCGACCCGGCCTATACTGATGGCACAACACGTCACCAGCGGGCAACATGTAACGGCGATGGGTTCGGATTCGGAGCACAAGAACGAGATCGATCCCGAAATTGTCGCGCGCACAGCGCAATATTTTTGCGATCGCCTGTCACAGGTACGGGTACTCGGCGAATTGCATCATGCCATCGAAAAACAGCTGGTGGCGCCGTCGGCCGAGTTTCCCGAACTGGGCCAGGTAATCGCGCAACAACTGCCGGGGCGCAGGGACAGCACAGACATTACCCTGTGCGACCTGACCGGCACCGGCATCCAGGATACGGCGATCGCCACGCTGGCCTTTCATCGTTGCCAGCAGCACCAGGCCGGTACCAGTATCGTCACCTAGAGAAAACGTAAAATGCCCAAAGACGCAAAACTCAACTTCACACTGGCGGAGTACGACCAGCGGCTCGGCAGGACCCGGGCCGCGATGGCGCGGCAGAACATCGATTGTCTTATCGTGGTCGATCCGTCCAACATGGCCTGGCTCACCGGCTACGACGGCTGGTCGTTTTATACTCATCAGTGCGTCATCGTGCAGCACGACGCCGAACCGATCTGGTGGGGTCGCGGCATCGATGCGCCGGGCGCGGTTCGCACCACCTACCTCGACACGGATAACATCCTGAAATACCCGGATCATTTCGTGCAATCCGACAGCTGTCATCCGATGGATCACCTGTCCGAACTGCTGCATGAAATGAAACTCGACCACGGTTCGATCGGCGTCGAAATGGAAAACTTCTATTTCTCCGCGGCGGCGTTCCACTCGCTGCAGGCGCACTTGCCCGAGGCGACCTTTATCGACGCTACCGCGCTGGTAAATTGGCAACGCATCGTCAAATCGCAACAGGAGCTGGACTATATGCGCAGCGCAGCGCGCATCGTCGAGAACATGCACGCGCGCATTTACGAAATCATCGAACCCGGCCTGGCCAAGAACCAGCTGGCCGCGGAGATTTTCCGCGCCGGGATCGCCGGCAAGGACGAGCACTGGGGTGACTACCCGGCGATCATGCCGTTGCTGCCGACCGGGATGGATGCCACCGCGGCGCACCTGACCTGGGACGATTCGAAACTGAAACCCGGTGATATCACCTTCTTCGAAATCGCCGGCTGCCACAGGCGCTACCACTGCCCGCTGTCGCGTACGATATCGCTGGGGCCACCGCCCCAGAAATACCTCGACGCCGAAAAGGCCGTGCTCGACGCGATGCATGCCGGCCTCGAAAATGCGAAACCGGGCAAGCTGTGCGAGGACGTCGCAATCGCGTTTTTCGACAGGCTCGAACAACACGGTTTCAAGAAGGAAAATCGTACCGGTTACTCGATCGGCCTGTCCTATCCACCGGACTGGGGCGAGCGCACGATGAGCCTGCGCCGCGGCGACAAGACCGAGTTCGTGCCCAACATGACCTTTCATTTCATGCCGGCGCTGTGGCTCGACGACGGCGGCCTCGAGATTACCGAGTCGGTCGTTATCACCGACAGCGGCTATGAGAGCCTGGCCAATGTCGAGCAACGACTGCTGGTGAAATAGACATGGCAAATCCGATAAGCGCCACCATCGACTTCGACCGTGACGGACTGCAGCACGGCTTTCTGCAAATCCCCTATTCGCGCAACGATTCGGCCTGGGGTTCGATCATGCTGCCGATCACGGTGGCCAGGAACGGGCAGGGGCCGGGCGCAATACTCACCGGCGCCAACCATGGCGACGAGTACGAAGGGCCGATCGCGCTGCAGCAGCTCGCCAATAATATCGAGGTCGACAAGATCAGCGGCCGGGTCATTATCATACCGGCGATGAATTACCCGGCCTTTCAGGCCGCCACGCGGGTGTCGCCGATCGATCAGCTCAACATGAACCGGATATTTCCGGGCAGCGAAAGCGGTACCGTTTCCCGGCTCATCGCTGACTACATCACCCGCGTGCTGCTGCCCATGTGCGATTATGTGCTCGATATCCATTCCGGCGGCAAGACGCTCGAGTTTCTGCCTTTCGCCGCCTACCATGAACTGGAGGACAAGACCCAGCAGCAGGCCTGCGAGGCCGCTACCCACGCCTTCTCCGCACCCTACTACCTGAGCCTGCTCGAGATCGATGCCGGCGGCATGTACGACACACAGGCGGAAGCGATGGGCAAGATTTTCGTATCGACCGAGCTCGGCGGCGGTGGCACCAGCACCGCGCGCACCGTCGAAATCGCCAGGCGCGGCGTGCATAATTTCCTGGTCCACGCCGGCATTCTCGATGCAGCACCGATTCGATCCGCGGACGGCAGCGTCAAGCTCGACATGCAGCAGGACAACGCCTACGTTTTTTCCAGGCACAATGGCTTGCTGGAGCCCTGCGTCAGCCTCGGAGACGCGGTGCAGGAAGGCGACCTGATCGCGCGCGTTTATGCGACCGAACGAACCGGCGAAAAACCGATCGAATATAATGCCGCAAGTGACGGTATAATATTGGGACGTCACTTTCCATCCCTGATCAAGATCGGCGATTTCATGAATGTCATCGCCCGGATTGTCGAGGAATAAACTAAACCCTGAAGGAAAACTTAATGAAATTTAAAGTACTGCTGCTGCCTGCGCTAATCGTTGCGCTGACCGCATGTGAAAAGAAAGAATCGATGCCGACGGAAATTACCCTTGCAACCGACGAAGATCGGTTCAGCTACGGGCTGGGCATGCTCGTCGGCGAGCGCGTACTCAAGCAGTACGGCGACGTGGACTATGACCTGGTGCTGGCCGGCATGAAGGCGCAGCACAAGAGCGAGGACACGCTGATTACGCTCGAAGAGGCCGGCAACGCGCTCAACGCCTACATGGAGAAGCAGTTTGCCGAGGAATCGGCGAGCAACAGGAAACGCGGCGAGGATTACCTCAAGGCCAATGCCGAGAAAGAAGGCGTGCAGGTCACCGAGTCAGGGTTGCAATACTCGGTCATCACGGCTGCCGATGGCGCCAAACCCAAGGCCACCGACCAGGTCACCGTGCATTATCGCGGCACCCTGATCGACGGCACCGAGTTCGACAGTTCCTACTCCAGGGGTTCGCCGACGAGCTTCACCCTCGACCAGGTCATTCCCGGCTGGACCGAAGGCGTACAGCTGATGAGCGTCGGCAGCAAGTACCGCTTTGTCGTACCCTCCGAACTCGCCTATGGTGAACGTGGCGCTGGCGGATCGATCGGCCCGTTCGAAACCCTTATCTTCGAAGTCGAGCTGATCGAAATCGGATCCTGACCGGGTAACCATTACCCCGCGATGGGGTAACGAGGACATGCCCAGCCAGGCACTGTTGCTGCGCGTGGCGCCGCTGCTGTTCGTCTCGCTGTGGAGCACGGGCTTCGTTGCGGCGAAGTACAGCATGCAAAACGCCGACCCGTTCGTGTTCCTGTGCCTGCGTTTCAGCATCACAGCGCTCGCGCTGGTGCCGATTCTGCTGCTTGTCGGCGCGGCGCTGCCGCGCCGTATCTGGTCGTTTCGACACGACATGATCACCGGCGTGCTATTGCACTGCGGCTACCTCGGTTACCTGTTCTGGCCGATCAAGAACGGTGTCCCGTCCGGGATAGTCGCGATCATCATCGGCATACAGCCGATACTGACGATGACGCTGGCGACGCTTTATATCGGCGAGCATCTCGATTTTCGCAAGGCCGCGGGCCTGCTGATCGGCTTCGTCGGTATCAGCGTTGTCATCATCGGCAAGTACGGTATCACCCTCGGGCTCGGCGGTGGCCTCACCCTGATCGATTTCGGCATGTGCCTGGTCAGCCTGTTGTCGATGGCGGTCGGCGTGTTTTATCAGAAGAAGTTTTGCGATCAGTCCAGGCTGTTGCCGGGTACGCTGATGCAGTACGTCGCCGGCGCGCTGGCGACCGCGGGTTTCGCACTGCTATGGGGCGAGTCCTGGACGATAAACTGGACGCCGACCTTCGCCATTGCGCTGACCTGGCAGGTGCTCGGCCTGTCGATTGGCGCCGTGGTGCTGCTAATGTACATTATCAGGAACGGCGAAGCCGGCCGCGTATCCAGCATGTTCTACCTGGTTCCGCCGCTGGTCGTAATCGAGGCGCATTTCCTGTTTGGCGAGACCCTGGGTCCGCTATCGATTGGCGGCATGCTGCTGTGCGTGATCGGGGTCTACGTCGTCAGTCGATCCGTCAAAGCATGAGCGTCCAGATCAGCGCTCGCTACCGTTCATACTGATTTATCCGGGTGCCGTAGATCGATGCGCTTACCCGGCCGGGGCCTGATAACCCGAATACTGAACTTATCGCATATGCGTTCGGCCAGCGCATCTATCGAATCAGGCTCGCCGTGCACCAGCGCGAGCGGTGGTCGCCGTTCGAAATTCCGATACCAGTCCAGCAGTCCCGCCTGATCTGCGTGCGCCGACAACCCACCTATCGTGTGCACATGAGCCTTGACGGTGATCTTCTCTCCCCACAGGCTGATTTGCGTTGCGCCGTCGACCAGCTTACGCCCCAGGGTGCCATCGGCCTGGTAGCCAGTGATGACGATATGACAATCGCTGCGCCAGGCGTTATGTTTGAGATGATGCATTATGCGTCCGCCGGTACACATACCGCTACCCGCGATGATAATGGCGCCGGCGCGAATCCGGTTGAGGTTCATCGACTGGTTGGAGGTGCGACACAAGTGCAGGTTGGGCAGCAGGGCTCGATGGCTGTTCTTACGCCAGAGCTCGGCCGACTCGGTATCGTATAGATCGTTGTGCAGGGTATAGACTTCCGTGGCCTCGATTGCCATCGGGCTGTCCAGGAAAATCTGCCACCTGCCGAGTCCCCAATCACGGTAGTGCTTGGCAAACTCGTAAAGTATGTGCTGGGTACGGCCAACGGCGAATGCCGGTATTAGTATATTTCCCCGGGCCTTCTCCGCCTCCCGGACGATTTCGATGACCTCGTTGCGGGTGTCCTCTGGTGAGCGATGCAGGCGATCGCCGTAGGTGCTCTCCATCAGCACAAAATCGGCGCTTTTGATATATGCCGGGTCACGCAGAATGGGTCTATCACGGGCACCCAGGTCTCCGCTAAACACGAGCTTGCGTTGCACGCCGCTTTCTTCGAGCCAGAGTTCGACGATTGCTGAACCCAGAATATGCCCGGCATCGGCCAGACGCAGCGTGATACCTGGCAGTATTTTTTTCTTCACGCCGTAGTCGATCCCTCTAAACTGGCGCATCGCCGCACGTGCATCCGCAACCGTATAAAGAGGCTCGACCGGTTTCATTCCCTTGCGCTCGCGCTTGCGGTTTGCCCACTCCGCGTCCTTCTCGTTCAGGAACGCGGAATCCCTGAGCATGATACGACAAAGGTCGCGGCTGGCCTTTTGCGTGTAAATCGGGCCGCCGAAGCCCGATTTGACGAGAAATGGTATACGACCCGAATGGTCGATATGCGCGTGACTGAGTACCACGGCGTCGATGGCGCCAGGATCAAAGGCGAAGGGTCGGGCGTTGCGCGCCTCGGCCTCGCGTCCGCCCTGAATCATTCCACAATCCAGCAGTATTCGGTGATTTCCGACCTCGATCAAATGACAGGAGCCGGTGACTTCTCCCGCTGCGCCGTGAAATTCGATATGCATTGCTGTGATGTCCCGAGATTGATTTCTGTTATCGGATCCGGCGCCTGCCCCTGGCGAGGTTCGAAACAGCGTCCTTCAGCAAATTGACAAGCGGGATCACGTTGCTGTCATGCATGACGCTGTCCGTGCTCCAGACATGCCGCACACCCGCCTCCTTCATGCGTTGCTCTGCGTCGTTGAAAAACAGCGCGTGGGTGACCAGCACATCGACCTGCCCGGCCTGCCGCGCCAGGCATTTTCTCGCGGCGGTCATCAAGGTCTGCCCGCTGCTGGCAACATCGTCGACCAGTACGACGTTGCGCCCCTGCAAACTAATCTCTGGTAACTCGATCTCGACCTGCTCGTCCCCGAGCCTGGTTTTACTGCAGACGCCGTAAGGCCAATGGTTAGGGGCTGCAACGGAGCTTACCCATTGCTCGGCTTCCTTGTCCGGCCCCAGTAGTATCGGTTTGTCCACCCGCCCTCGCAGAAACTCCGCCATCAACGGTGTGGCCGTCAGCGCCAGCGCGTTAGTCGCTGGAACTGCCTGGTGGAGATGGCGAATGCGATGCAAATGAGGGTCTACGGTAATGATGGTATCGAACAGGTCGGCCAGAAATCCACCGATAATGGTCTGACTCACGGCTTCGCCCGGATGAAATGCCTTGTCCTGTCGCATGTAACAAAGGTAAGGAGCAACCAGGGTCAGGTTTTCTGCACCGAGTTCCCGCGCCGTTTTCGCGACCAGCAGCAGCTCTACGAGTTTCTCGTTCGGGTGATTTAGACTCTGGCAGATTACTACTTGCCCGGACAGTGCCGGCGGCAACGTAATCCTGTACTCGTCGTCCGGAAACCGGTGACGCTGAATAATGTGCAGGGGCATTTCCAGCGCGTCGGCCAGCTTGCGAGACTGCAGCGCGTAGTCATCGAATGCGAGCAGCATCAAAATTCCACGAAAGCCGCAGGGATCTGGCTCTGATCGCCGATTGCGTAGCCACTGTCGTCCTGGCATAACCTGAGCGCAAAATCGAAGTCGGAGCTAAACTCGGCATGTACACGATACAAGGGCTCTCCCTGTTCTACCCGGCTGCCCAGCTTCTTGAACAGATCGACGCCAGCGCCTTTATCCCTGGGTGCGCCAGCAAAGCTCGCAATTTGCGACAGTCTCAGGTTGTCGATGTTGACAACCACGCCGTCGGCTGGCGACAGCAGGTCGTAGGTTAGCTTCCCCGCCTCAAACTTGACCTGCTGCTCCCCCTGCGCGCCGATAATCCGGTTCATCATTTCCAGCGCGCGCCCCGAATCCAGGATATCGCGGGCGATCGTGTAACCGCGCCCGCCGCGGACGTCCGGATCGAATTCGAGCACCCGGCCGGCGAGACGCAGCGCTTTCTGACGCAAATCGTTCGGTGCCTCCGGCAGGTTTTGCAACACCTGCATCACGTCGCGCGCCTCCAGCACCGGACCTATGCCGAAACCGATCGGCTGTCGGCCATCGGTAATAATGACCTCGAGCTGTATGCCAAACTGATCGCCGACAAATTCGAACAGCTTGCGCAGGCGCTGCGCCTGTCGCATATGGCGAATCTTTGCACTGGGCCCGACCGGGATATCGATCAGCAGGTGTGTCGACCCGGCCGACAGTTTCTTGGACAGGATGGACGAAACCATCTGCCCCAGAGAATCGATCCCGAGTGGTCTCTCCACGGTGATCATGATGTCGTCGGCAGGCGATAACTCGGCGGTGCCGCCCCAGGCCAGGCAAGCCCGATGCTTACGTACGATATCGTGCAGCTTACCGATATCTAGCTCGACGTTTGCCAGTACTTCCATTGTGTCCGCGGTGCCCGCGGGGGACGTAATCGCGCGGCTCGAGGTCTTGGGGATCAACATGCCGTGCGCGGCGACGATCGGCACCACCAGCATCGAAGTACGGTTGCCCGGAATACCGCCGATGCAGTGTTTGTCAACCACCAGGGGCTCGTTCCACGACAATTGCTCCCCGGACTCCACCATCGCCCGGGTCAGGTAATAGACTTCGTCGCGATCCATATCGGATTGCCCGGTCGCGACCAGGAATGCCGAGATCTCGGTTTTCGAGTAACGCTTGTCCGTTATGTCGCCGATAATGTCGCGAAAATCCTGCTGGCTCAGTCTTTCGCCGGCTATCTTGCGCCGCACCGCCCCCATCGACTGGGGCCGTTCCGCATGCTCGATGCTGACCAGGCTGCCTTGTGCGAGGCCGAGCTTGCCGAAAGCTTCTTCTGACAGGCCGAGTTGCGTGGGCATGACGATGCTTTCATCGTCGACAACGTTGAGTACGGCGAGTATGCGCCGATTGTCCGCGCACACTTTCACCTTCGACAAGGCCTGGAATCCTTCAGCACGGTACAATTCACACTCCCGGTGCAGGTAGACGACGTTTTCACGATAAGTGTCTATGCCGAGTCGTCGTAGCTCGAGGGTATGCACGGCAACTGTCGGTTCAGAATTTGTAGCCATCGAAAGTTAAAATCTCGTGGTATGAATGACAAGGTCGAGTAACTGATTTTCCTGCTTCAGTGTAACCGCATGAGTCGTTCGGCGGCAATCAAGATTGATTGAATTTACCCGGCAACACTGGCAACGATGCGAGAAACCGGACCTGATTGATTGGCACCCCTTTTTTTTGCCTCGACTAATCGCGAGCATGGGCTTAGGGCAGGTAGCGCCGGATCCTAACCAATCATCGGCAGATTACAAACAATGATCGGATGCCCGATGAGGAATGTTTCGGAAAACCGTTATTTTTCCACTAGTTGCTATACTCGATCTATACCAGTTAAGCGACTGTCCATGAAAAAACTGCCACTGCTGATCACCAGCCTGTTGCTGGTCCTGTCGATCGCAAGCCCGGTAATCCAGGGCGATCTCTACAAGTGGATCGACGACAAGGGCAAGGTTCATTATGGCGACACCCCGCCGGAACAGGCCAGTCTAAGAAAGATTACCGGTAACGTCAGCAGCTTCAGCTCCGTCAGCGTCGAACCTTTTGTTTTCGACCCCAAAAACATCACCCGGCAAAGAACCTCCAAAACCGTCGTCATGTATTCAACCAGCTGGTGCGGATACTGCAAGCAAGCGGCGCGTCATTTCAAGAAAAATAAAATCCCGTATACCGACTACGATATCGAGAAATCGGCAAAGGCAGCAAACGAGTACAAAAAGCTCAGGGGCCGCGGCGTGCCGATCATTCTGATCGGCGAACAGCGTATGAACGGTTTCGACGTGGCAACTTTCGACCGGATATATTACGGCAACAACTGACACCCGGACTCAAATCGCGATTGAGCCCCGTCGCCAAATCACCTAGAATGTCGGCTCTTTGCAGTCGGGGCGTGGCGCAGCCTGGTAGCGCACCTCGTTCGGGACGAGGGGGTCGGAGGTTCAAATCCTCTCGCCCCGACCAATCTAAGCAAAAAAAGAAGGTCTCCTACCACGGTTTGAGACCTTTTTTTGCCTGGAATGCTGGTGACGACGCGATCACGGGCTGACGGCACCCGCCCCCGCTATGATATTCTTTACGGCAACTTCGAGTGGAGCGACGAGCAACCGGTATTGAATGGCCACGATAAGAATCATCCGACAACATAACCTCGACCATAAGATCGCCAGGAGCGAAATTCAAAAACTTGCAGACAGGCTTGCCCGAGAGCTCTCGGCAGAATGCAGTTGGCAAGGCGACAGGCTCGAATTCAGGCGCAGCGGTGCCGATGGATTTATAGAACTGGCTGAGGGTCAACTGGTAGTGGAGATAAAACTGGGATTTTTGCTAATCCCTTTGAAAAGCAATATCGAGTCCACCATTCACAGCTATCTGGATAGAAATATATCCTGAGCCGGATGAAATTGAGCAGCAGATTTCACCGGCCAGTCATTCGCGACAATCGCTAAAACACATACTGCCGCAAGTAGAAGAATAAGCGCAACCGACGCGAATTGATGATTGCTGGCGAATGCCCTGCTACCGGCAGTCGGGTACGATAAAATCGATAAAAAAGCCTGGCACCTGCCGGCGCGAGCGGCCAATCGCGGTCGCACGGGAAACGCCAACGAATGGTCGACGCACAATCCATCTGCGTCGACATTCGATGACGATTACACTTCCTGACAGAAACCGCCTCGCCTCGGGCGCAGCGGTTTTATGTCATATCGACCTGTTTCGCCGGGCTGAACCGTTTACAGCCCGTTATCGGGAACGCTTATTTTTTCCCGGCTGGCGCTTTTTTCGGAGCGGCTTTCTTCCGCGCCGGGGCCTTCTTCTTCGCCGGCGCCTTCTTCTTCGCGGCGACCTTCTTCTTCGCCGGCGCCTTCTTCTTCGCGGCGACCTTCTTCTTCGCCGGCGCCTTCTTCTTCGCGGCGACCTTCTTCTTCGCCGGCGCCTTCTTCTTCGCGGCTACTTTCTTCTTCACAGCGACCTTCTTTTTAGCTGCTACTTTCTTTTTCGCGACAACCTTCTTTTTCACTGCTGTCTTCTTCTTTGCGGCCGGTTTCTTCTTGGCCCCGGATTTCTTCTTTGCTGCTGACTTACCTGCGTTTGTCATCTTCATTGCGGATTCCCGTAGTTGATTAAATCTAGTGGTGATACCTTGCATCATTTCTTCTGCTGCATCCTCCACCTCACCGACCAGTTTTTGAAATGTCTCTGCCAAATGTGTTTCGGCGATCGACTCCATAACCGACTCGCGTGCATCGGAAGCAGTTTCCGTGATTTTTTTCGTGGCACTGCTTGTTGCTTCAGCCGCTTTTTGACCAGCGGTTATTGCCCTTTTGGACACAACATCGAAGCTCTCCTGCATTTCCCGCAGGACAACTTCTCTGGCTTTGTCGATTTCTTCCGTTATCGTAGACGCCGTTGAGCCAACATTACCTTTTACTTTGTTGAAGCCCGACGCGCCGGTTTTTGATTTTTTACTTTTACTGCCCATAGTCTGGTTTCCGAATGGCTGCATGTTGTCACGGGAAAGTATGATGCAAAAGCACTAAAGTCAACAAGCATATTTTAAGCTAAAACAATAAAGCATAAAAGTAAGCCTGAAGTACACAATATCAATGCTCTTACGTAACAACTAAATAACTATCGATCGCTCTCATTGTGAGTACATGCGCCAACGATTCGCTATTATATATCCGTGACGTGACGTTGATTATAAATCAATTTTAATAATTCATCATAACTATCGATCAAAACGAATCGTGCACTACTAACCCGTTCGATTATCATCCGGGCATCAGCCTCAAAAATTAAAATAATGGTATCCCTGTGCGCTACGAGTCAATAATGATTCCAGCATCATTTGTATCGGCAATGCGCAGGTAATCAGTTTTTCGGACGAGCACTAGCGTCACGCACGTTGGATCAGCACCTTGAGCTGGAACAGGGTATTTCGCTCCTCTTCCTCGAGTGTCGATTCGACATAGGCGATGGTGCGCTCATACCGCGGGATGACGTTGTACCGGAGCGCGTTGACGCGCTTCTGGGTCTTGCGTTGTTCTTCTAGCAGGCGCCACAGCGCGGTTTCTATTTCGGCGAGCTGCGCCGCCTTGACCATCATCTCGGCAAAACTGCTACGGGTTTCGTCGAGGCTAGCGTCGGTGCCGAGGATACCAACCGGCAGCAGCGGTAGTTTGTGAATCTCCACCGACGGATACTGCACGCTCATATTGCGGCGCGGCAAGACCTTTGCCTCAACCCCTCGCGGCATGCCGATCGCAAGCTGCTGAATCCGCTGGCTTCCCATACGCATCTGGGCAATGCTCAACCAGCGGTATGCCAGTTTCATCGCGTCCCGCGCGGATACATTCAGCTTGCGGTACTCTGCCAGCTTTTCGTAGACCAGGCGCGTCAGCAATTCGCGCTTGCGTTCCAGCAAGCGATAGCCCTCGTTGAGAAATATCAGCCGGCGTTTCAAATCGAGCAACGAGCTTTTGGTAGGCGGTATATTGAGCCGGTCGCGCATCTAGGCCATGTCCTCCCAGCTGTGATACTTGCGCAGGTCTTCCTCGCTGACGCGGCTCAACGAACTCGACGGCAGCAGCGATAACAGCTCCCATGCCAAGTCCAGGGTTTCGATGATATTGCGCTCTTCGTCGGCGCCCTGGCGTACGAAACCGGATTCGAAACGTTCGGCGAATTCGAGGTAACGGCGATCACGCGACGATAATTCCTCGGCGCCGATGATCGATGCCAGGTTCCTGGCCTCGAGCGCGCGCGTATAAGACGCGTAAAGCTGGCTCGCGACGCGCGGATGATCTTCGCGCGTGTCGTCCTTGCCGATGCCGTCTTTCATCAGCCGCGACAACGACGGCGGCACGTTGACCGGCGGGTAAAACGACTTGCTGTGCAACTCCCGACTCAACACGATCTGGCCCTCGGTGATATACCCGGTCAGGTCCGGAATCGGATGCGTGATGTCGTCGCTCGGCATCGACAGTATCGGAATCATCGTGATCGAGCCATGGCGGTCACGCAACCGGCCAGCACGTTCATAGATTTCGGCGAGATCCGAATAAAGATACCCGGGGTAGCCCTTGCGCGACGGCACGTCACCCTTTTCGGTGGCCACCTCGCGCAGCGCCTCTGCGTAATTTGTCATATCGGTGATCACCACGAGCACGTGGTGATCCAGTTCGTAGGCCAGGTACTCGGCCGCGGTCAGCGCAGTGCGGGGCAGGATTAGGCGCTCCATCGGCGGATCGTTGGCGAGGTTGGTGAACATCACGACGTTGCGCAGTACGCCGCTGGACTCGAACTCCTGCTCGAAGAAGCGCGCGTCGGAAAACGAGACTCCCATCGCCGCGAACACGATAACGAAGTTCGAGCTGTCGCCCGGCAGCCGCGCCTGGCGCACGATCTGCGCCGCGAGCCGGTTGTGCGGCAACCCTGACCCGGAAAACACCGGCAGCTTCTGCCCGCGCACCAGCGAATTCAGTCCGTCTATGGTCGAAATCCCGGTCTGGATAAATTCGCGCGGATAGGCGCGAGCCGCCGGGTTGACCGGAGACCCGTTGACGTTACGGCGCAGGCTCGAAATAATCGGCGGACGATCGTCGCGCGGCTCGCCGATACCGTTAAAGACTCGGCCCAGCATGTCCGGCGACAACGCCAGCTCGAACGGCTGGTCGAGGAATCGAACCCAGGTGTTTTCGAGATCGAGGTTTTCGGTTCCCTCGAAGACCTGCACCATGACGACCTCCTTCGAGCTGCGAATCACCTGGCCGTTGCGTCGCAGGCCGTCCTTGTCGCGAATCATGACGCGATCGCCGAGAGCGACGTTTCCGACACCCTTGAGGAACATCAACGCGCCGTGAATAGAACTGACTTTGCGGTACTCGAGTTCGCTCACGGCGTCGCTCCCCGCGGATTGCCGTATTCAACACGCATCGCGTCGAAGGCCTGCTGTGTTTTTTGCGCCATCTCCTGCAGCGCCGTTAAGTCATCGTTCGCGACCGACGACTTGAGGCGCTTGATTTCGCTGCCGTAAACGAGCTCGGTCAGCTGCTCGACGGGTACGCCGAGATCTATCATTTGCATGCCGCCCTGGTGATACTGCAGCACGAGGTCCAGCAGTTGAAACTGCTTTTCGGGCGAACAGTAGCTGTCGACCGGATCCAGCGCGCTCTGTTGCAACACCGCCTCCTTGATCAGGCTCGAACTCTCCAGCACCCAGCGCTGCGACGACGACAACGCTTCCGGGCCAACCAGGTTGACGATGCGCTCGAGCTCGTCCGCTTCCGCGAGCAGCGCCAGCGCCTGCTCGCGACGCGCAGCCCATTGCGGACTGACATTCTCGGACCACCACTTCGCCGCCCTGTCGGAATAATCGGTGAAGCTTTCCAGCCATGAAACCGCCGGATAGTGGCGAGCGTCGGCGAGCGGTTTCGACAGAGCCCAGAAGGTGCGGATTATTTCCTTGGTATGACTCGTCACCGGCTCGGAAAAGTCGCCGCCAGGCGGCGACACCGCGCCAATCAGGCTTACCGAACCGTGCATGCCGGCCAGCGTATTGACGCTGCCGGCGCGTTCGTAGAACGCCGCCAGGCGCGACGCCAGGTAAGCCGGGTAGCCTTCCTCCACCGGCATCTGTCCAAGCCGTCCCGCTACCTCGCGCAGGGCCTCGGCCCAGCGGCTGGTCGAATCGGCCACCATAACCACGTCGTAACCCTGGTCACGGTAATATTCCGCCATGGTCACGCCGACATAGATACTGGCCTCGCGCGCCACCACCGGCATATTCGAGGTATTGGCCACGAGGAAGGTACGCTCCATCAGCGAACGCCCGCTGTAGGGGTCGGTCAGCTCCGGGAATGTCTGCAATATTTCCACCAGTTCGTTGCCCCGCTCGCCGCAGCCGACGTATAAAACTATATCCGCATTTGACCAGCGAGCGATCTGCTGTTGCACGATGGTTTTACCGGCGCCGAACGGACCCGGAACCGCCGCTTTGCCCCCTTTCAGCATCGGGAAGAAGGTGTCGAGAACGCGCTGGCCGGTGATCAGCGGCAGCCCCGAATCGGCGCGCGCAAGATAAGGTCGAGGCTGGCGCACCGGCCACTGGTGATACATTTTTAGACCCTCGACCGATCCTGTCCCGGTGCGCATGCGCACCACGATTTCGTCGATGCCATAATCGCCTTCAGGAGCGTACTCGATGACTTCCCCCGCGTAATCCGGAGGCGCGAGGATGCGATGCTCGATGGTTTCGGTTTCCCTGACGGTACCCAGGACCTGTCCGCCGGCAAGCATCTTGCCGACGGCAAGGGTCGGGGCCGGCACATAGTGCCAGATGCGGTCGCGATCGAGCGCCGATATCTCCAGTCCTCGACTGATATGTTCTCCGCTCATCGCCATGATCTTGTCCAGCGGCCGCTGCACGCCATCGAAAATCTGGCCCAGCATTCCTGGACCCAGTTCGACCGACAGCGGATGTCCGAGTCCGCTGACCTGTTCGCCGGGACGCAGCGATTCGGTCGATTCATAGACTTGCACCAGAGCATCCTTTTCGCGGATGTGAATCACTTCGCCGATCAGGTTCATGCGACCGATCATGACCTGATCGCCATTGCGAATTCCCGGCTGGCTGATCGTGACTATGGGTCCGTTGACTTCGACCACTTCACCCATCGAATACCGTCCCCTTGCTGGATAGAGTGGAAAACAGACGTTCGAATACGAGCTGCTGCAATTCGTTTTCGCGCCGCGAAGTAATGCCTTCGAAAGTATTGTCGATCATCACGTCGCCCTGCTCCGACACCAGTCGGAGTCCGCCGCTGCAATGACATGCTTCGGGTGACAACCTGACTTCGATCCCGTCGCCGCAGCAGGTCTCGACCATCACCCGCCATTCGTCGTGAAAACGTTTCAGGTCCTCGTTGCCGATCGACGCGACCAGGCGGGGTCGACCGAGACGTTCCACACCATCCCTGAGCAGGTATTCGAATACGGGGCGGTAGGCCTTGTCATCTTTGCGCAGAGCGGCCAGCCGGCGCGACAGTTTATCCATTACCGACTGCACCAGCCCCCAGCGGTTGCGATCGAGTTCGGCCTGGATGCGCAACTCGCTCGCCTGGACCTGGCGCTGGTAATCGCGATCGGCGTTTACCCTCGCCGCGAGCAATTCCTTCTGTTCCATCAGCTTAATTTTTTCACGCGCATCCGCGATGATTTTGTTACGCGTCATCTCGCCCTGAGCGATATGCTCGTCCGATAATTCCCGTGCTCGCTCGAGTATCGCCTGCTGTAACGCCCTTACCTGTTCGGACTCGCTAGTCAAGTCGTAGCTCCAGAATCGAGTTGCCGAGCACCCTGCCAATCAGTTTTTCCACCGCAGGTCGATATTCACCCGCGGCATGCAGGTTGGGGATTTCGCAGATCAGTATCGACCCTCCCTGATTACGCAATTGCTGGATCATCGGAATATCTGCAGTCATCAGGTCCTGCTGCAGGTAGACCAGCGCACGCTCACGACTGCGCGCGAGTTCGGTCAGCACGGAGTTGATTTCATCGGTGCTGGCGTCGGCATAGGTCCGGATCCCGAGCAGCGCGAACCCGTCCATCAGGGCCGCGGTGCCGATGGCGATTATTTCCATCAGATTCTTCCGAGCAGCAGGATACTGACGACCAGCCCGTATATCGCGATACCCTCGGCGAGGCCCAGGTAAATCAGCGTTCGCCCGAACATCTCCGGCTTCTCGGTAATCACGGCGAGAGACGCGGAGCCGACCGAACTGACCGCGATACCGGCGCCAATCGTCGCTAGCCCCGTCGGCAGGCCGATACCGATCAGCGCCAGACCGAGGCCGAGGCCGATCTCGCCGCCACCCGCGGCGATCGGTTCTGCCGCCATGACTTCATGCGCAGCGCCGATCAGAATTCCGGCAATACCCAGCACGAACAGCAGCAGGTTGACCATGATGCCCCGCTTCATCCAGCGTCTCGTCAACCCAACGATCGAATCGGGAAACATCAGGAAATACAATCCCAATAATACGACAGCGACCGCGCTGGCGCTAAGCAAGAATGTCAAGATCGTCATGGCGTGCTCCAGTTATGCAAGTTTTAAGTTTCCAGTTTAAGCGGCGCGAAGGTCCTGCCCTTGCCGCCGAAGAAACGCGAAAAGCCCTCGTAATACTCGAGGCGCAGGCACTGAATGGCGACGATTGCACCTTCCAGCACGATAATAAAGATATTGCCGAGTACGACCGTAACGCCGTGGCCGAATGAATCCAGCATTCCTGCGATCGCGAATACCGCCGCTGCCAGCGCGATATGGTTGAGGCTGAAGGCCGCAACGCGCAGAAACGACAGCGTACCCGATACGTTGCTGATGATGTGCTCGAGCGCCTCGATAAAAACCACCAGCACCCGCTCTACCAGTCCGCCCGAGGATTGCTGCCATTGAAAGTAAACGATAACCGCCATCGGCAAGGTTACCAGTAGGCTCTCATGCCAGCCGAACCGGCCATTTTGCAGCAGCTGGTAAGCGCCATAAAAAGCCGCAACGTAGAACAGCAGGCCGGCGAGGCCCTTGCCGCTATAAACGGCCTGGTGCATTTCACCCGCGGCGATAAAATTACGAATCGCCAGCAGGTTGGCGACCAGGATAAATCCAGCCCCCCAGAGTACGGCCAGCAATAGCACCCGCACCGGATCGTGCATAGGCGACATCCACAGCGCCGGCACGATATGCTCGTAACCGAACAGGCTGCCATAAACGAAACCAAAAAGTATCGACGAACCGCCGGCGAGCACCCCGACGATAGTTACCCCGGGGTAGCGTCGCCGGAAAAGCAGGCTCAGGCACGCGATTACGGCGCCATGCCCGATATCGCCGAACATCATGCCGAACATGATGACGTAACTGAGTGCAAACAGGCCGCTCGGGTCCACTTCGCGGTAACCCGGCATGCCGAAAGTCTTTACCAGAACCTGGAAGGGTGTCAGCAGCCAGGAGGGTTGCAGCAGCGAAGGCACGGTGTCGAACTCGCGCTGCTCGGGATCGGCAAACGAAAGATGAAACGGAAACTCGAGATCTTGTTGGAGCCGCTGCCTGACCTCGTCGGCGCGACCCGCAGGCACCCATCCCTGCAGGAATACCAGGCCTCCCTTGCCGCGCAGCACGGTCGCCAGGCTGGCATAGGGTTGCGCCAGCAGCAAGGCATCGTGGGCGGACTGCAGCACGACCCTGTTTTCGTCCATCAGCTCGGATAATTCCCGGTTCATCTTTTCGATACGTTGCTGTGCCTGTTTGATTTGGCGGTCGAGGTCGGCCTGCAACTCTACGGGGTTGCCGGAAAATTCTTCGGGTATCGTGAGTCCGCGGAAATCGGCCGACTGCAGTAAGTCCTGTACCTCTTCGCGTTGCTGGCTGGGACCGAATACGACCACATGGTCGATACCTTCGCTAGAATAGAAAGTCTTGATCATGAAATGGATAAGCGAAAGCGCGCGCTTGAGCTGATTGAAGTTCCCCGCGGGTACGGTGCCGACGGCGATGCGCAGAAACCTCCCCTGGCGGCGCAACCGACCCAGGTCAAGGTCGAGCGAGGTAAATTTCTGCAAGCTATTGGAGAGCTGCCGCACGGCGCTGATTTTTTCGTTTTGCCTGCGCATGCGCTCCTCCATCGAGGAAACTTGCGCCCACAATTCTTTCACCTGCCGATCCAGGTCCTGAAGCTGCAGCAGCGTGACTATCCCGGCCGACGTTGCGGCGTCGTCGAATGGAAACTTAACGAATGGGGATACCTTGCCGAAGCGCGAATTCAGGTCGTGGTAGACGTCGAAATAGGATGCGGCCGGGTAATCCTCCAGCGCCTGATCGCCGTCGCCCTCCGCGAGCGGGTGCATGACTGCCAGTCGCGCCAGCGTTATCGCCGCGGCCTGGGCGTCGGCGTCAACCATGTACAGGTTGGCCTTCTTCATGGGGAGCGGCGTCGGCAGCATCAGGCGCCTGCCCCGATGGCCTGGCCGATCAGGTCGTTATCGAAACCGAGCCATTTTCCCTTGATCAACGCCTGCAGGTAACGGACCTCGGCCTCGCGTAACAGGATATAGGCAAAGCTGCGCGATAATAGGTTGGGACGGCGATGCAAGGCCTGCGCGGCTAGCCCCAGGCTATGGTATTCCATTACGGTTTCCATGTCCGAAACGTCCTTGACATTTGCCAGTAGCTGCCGGTAAGGCTCGGGCAAAGCGGCGACCACATCCTCGACGCTATCCATCCTGGCCAGGCGCATCAAATCCGCCGAATGCAGACGATTACCGGTTTTGGTGAGCAGGTAAAACGACTTCGCGGCGGACAACTCGTAGGTAAAGCGGTATCGCAGTAGCCATAACAGGTTGAATCGATCCAGCAATCCTCCCAGCACTTGACCGACATGACTGGCGTCCGCGCTACGCAGAAATCGTGTCCGCTGATAGAGATCGATGAAGAAACTGCGATCGATGGTCGCGTCGAGCAGGAACAGGTCGTTGCCGTGCTCTTCGTACATGCGCCTGGCATGACGCACTATCCCCCCGTAGGCCGTGGTTTCGAGCAGTCGCAGCATTTCGTAGGGATCATCGGTATCGAGCAGCCTCCTGACAGGCAGGTCAGAAAAACTGCGCAAGTCGATCAACTGTTCCTCGATAGCGCGGCTCTCGATGCCGTTGAATTTACCGCGAATCAGGACCTTGAGATTGGCCAACTCGAACCAGCGGATGGCGAAATTGAAAAAGCGCCGCTCGCCGCCCGAGAAGGGTCTGATCAATACCTGAAAATCGTCCAGGGCGCGGTTGGTCAACTGGCCGCCGATCCGGTCCGGGTTCGAGTCTTCGAATTCATAATCGCGGTCGGTCAGTTGCTGTACCTGCGAAAAAATCCGTTCGAGATCGAGCTGGATAAAACCGATTAATTGCTCGATGCTGATCAGCCGGCTGGCGAGAACCGATAACCTAGTGCCCAGGTATACGCTGCCGAATCCGCTCATGAAATTCGGGATTCCCGATCCAGTATCAACGCGATGGCGTGATCCAGTGCTTCTTGTTCATGCCTGTCGGCGAGTTCGCGCAACGTCTTGTTCCGCTCGTCGTAACGCAGTTTCATCTCGGCGATCGTTTGCTCCGCGCGACTTTGCGCCTTGCTGGTAAACGACTGCTGCATCTCCGGCAGGCGTTCCTTGAACTGTCGTTCCATATCGAGAGCATCGTCGAGCGCTTTTTGTACGATCCGATCACGCTCTGCCTCGCCTGCCGTTACTACCGCCTCGGCCTCGGTTTCCGCTGCCAACAAGTCTTTAAGTGAATCGCCCATGAATAAATCTGCTACCCTATTCGATTCGATTCTAAATAAAAAATGTAACTCCTTCATGACATGCATCAAATCGATGGACGATGCCCGGGTCTAGGCTAAATGACTCGTTAAATTTGCCGTTTGCATGACTTAGACGGCATGGGCCGGGTTCTGTATCCATGCGTTATACAATACTGATTGCAATAGCTGGCCTGCTGTTAATTGCCTGCGCCACGACGCGCAAACCGTTCGTGCCGCCGGTCGATAGCAACTTCAGCGCCCAGATCCAGATAACGTTCGACTCGTTGCCGAATTACACCCGCCTCTATTTCCAGAATGGTATGCAGATCGCCGAGAAAGACCTGGATCGATGGACCACCTATTGCCGGCTGCATATCTTCAATCGCGACAAAAAAGCAGACTACCTGGCCTCGGTCAGGCCAGGCAGGTTCGGTATCTCGAGCGTAAAGAACTACGCGAGATCTTCCGACGGAATTAACTATCTGCCCGGTCTACAAATGTTTCTTGGCTTCGGGCTGGCGACCTCCAGGTCCGGCACCCGGTCAGACTGGGAATACGATGGCCCCCCGGACTACTACCTGTACCAGGTCGAAATGAAACTGACCTCCACAGATCAGCCCGACGTGCAGTTTCTGACCTGCTCCAGGAAATGGTCGACACGCGGGGATTATTTTCCGACATTGGCGGCGATGAGGCGGGCGCTGGGCAACCTGATCCTGCTCGAGCCGATGTCTGTTTCGACAGCATTCAAACGGTCTTTGCGCGCGTCGTTATGATCCGCTCCCATTCTACTGGCTTCGGGATTTGATCGCGCCGGGACCGGTCGCGGAGCGCTTTACCGATCAGGGTGTATTCAATTAATCGACCGTATCGGGCAAAATTACCCGGCAGTCAGCTAAAATCGCCTGTCGGACAATGCCGACAAGACCTCAAACAGGGCACGCCCGCATGCAATTCAGTATTCAGCTCTCCGCCTATTACCCCGACAAGTCCTACGGGGGCGACCGCGTTTATCGGGACATGCTCGAGCAGGCGCGTTGCGCCGACCGCTACGGCTACGAGTCAGTCGGCATCACGGAACATCATCTAATCAACATCCTGATGATGCCGGCGCCGCTGCAGTTTGCCGTCAAGATCGCGAGCCAAACGGAAAACATCAGGATAATCACGGCGGTTTCGGTGCTGCCGCTGCATGACATGCGCGTGCTCGCCGGTGAACTGGTATGCGCGGATATTTTCACCGACCACAGGCTAATGGTCGGAGTCGGGCGCGGCGCCTTCGCTTTCGAGATGGAGCGCATGGGCGTGCCGCTCGAGATCAGCCGGGACAAATTCGACGAATCGTTGAACGTACTGCAGGCTTTGCTCGAACGGGAAGAAGTCTCCTGGAACGGCAAGTATTACCAGTTTGATCCGTTGACGATCATGCCGAGGCCGGTCGGGGATATTCCGATCATGATGGCGGTGCTGGCTCCGGAGGCGATTTACCACTGCACCAGGCGCGGCTTCCATATCCAGACCACGCCGCTTTCCGGGGACCACCAGCACATGCTGGACCAGGTCAACGCGTTCAACCGAGGCAAGCAGGAACTCGGCAAAGCGTGCGCCCGGCAGACGCTGTCGCTGTCGCGGGTGACCTTCCTGTCGCGCAGCGACGCCGACCGTAATCGTAAAATCCGCATGGCGCACGATTACTACAGCCGTTTCGATAACGTGTTCACCGGTCCCGGCATCGTCGAGCACGGCATGATCAAACCCCTGCCGCGCAAGATGACGCTGCGGCAGACGGCGGAGAACCTGACCATTTGCACTCCCGCGGAAATGATAGACAGGCTTTCCCCCTACGCCGAGGCCGGCGTCGATCGCTTTATCATGAACGTCAATTTCGGTGTCGAACAGGCCGAGGTGCTCGAATCGATACAGTGTTTCGCCGAAGAAGTCATGCCGCATTTCGTCACGGCAGCCGCGTCCCGGGTCAGGGCCTCTTAAATTCCTGTCGTGCCTGCCGTAGACGTCAGCTACCGCATCGAGGGAAAAGGCCCGGCGCTGTACCTGGTGCATGGCATCGGCGCACGCAAAACGACCTGGGACCCCCTGATCTCCGGCCTTAGCGATCGCTTTACCTGCGTCAGCTTCGATTTGCGCGGCCACGGCAACAGCCCGGTTCCACCGACCCCCTACTCGCTCGGCGATCTCGTCGACGACCTCGAAGCGCTGCGCGCGAAACTGGGCCACGAGAAAATTCACGTCGCCGGGCATTCGCTCGGCGGTATGATAGGCCCGGCCTATGCGCGCGCCTGGCCCGGGCGCTGCCTGAGTGTCGCGCTGCTCAGCACCGCCGCTGGTCGCAGCGAAGAAGATCGGGCCGGGCTGCAGGCGGTCGGCGACGCGATGGAGCGCAACGGCATCCCCGAGACACTTGCAACCTTCGTATCGCGCTGGTTTACCGACGCCTTCATCGAGGCTTGCCCTGACCTGATCGAAAAGCGGCTGCAGCAGGTGCGGGATACGCCGGTCGATGTTTTCCTGAGCGTATTCCAGATTTACGCCACCACTGAAATGGCGCCCTGGTTGCACGAAGTCGAATGCCCCTGCCTGGTGCTGACCGGCGAACTCGACGGCGGCTGCAATCCCCGGCTAAATCGCATTATCCACGGCGAGCTTCCCGATTCGAGGCTGGTGATACTCGAGGGCCTGAAGCACGCACTGATGATCGAGGCCAGCGACAGGGTATTGCCGCATCTGCGAAATTTTCTACTCGCAGCGAGCCGGGTTTAAATGCAACGAACCCTGCTTCCGAAACCGGATGTCTTTCCCGCGCAGTCGGGAATCTTGTACAACAGGCATGCTAATTTAATAGGATCCCCGCCCGTGCGGGTATGACTGCCATATTACGCGGAACTCAACAATACCAGGGCCGCCCTGTATGTAGTCATCGCGAGGTCGATGATTACCACCAACGACGCGATCGTAAAACATATCACCCAGGTATTTAACGTCGGACAGAACATGTTCCTGCGCGGCGCGCTGATCTGTCTATTTTTTCGCGGCGGTGATGCTGCTGCGTCGGCAACCTGCGTTCAACCGCCATGCTCTGCATCGCTGCAACCTGCTGCGCGCGCTGTTCGAACTCGGCGCGACGCTGAGCTTCCTGACCGGCCTGTCGTTATCGTCGATCGCGGTGGCGTCGACCCTCGGCTTCGCCTCGCCGATATTCCAGGCGCCACTCGCCGCGGTACTGCTTAGGGAAAAGGTCGGCGTGGATCGCTGAATCGTCATCCTGGTCGGTTTCGTTGGGATCATGCTGATCACCAATCCGTTCGCTGACTCGTTATGGGCGCTGATCTTTCCGATCGTTTGCGCTTTTTTCGTTGTCCCGCGCGATATCGCGATTCGCTACCTGCCACAGGAGATACCGTCGTCGCAGGTCGCCTTCACCAACGCCTGGGTCGTCATGCGCGGCGGGGGCGCTTACTCGATTTACCAGGGTTGGGGAGATGCGGATCCGGGCTGGTATTTCTGGTTTCTGGCGCTGACCGGGGTGCTCTACTGCGGTTACCTGATCTGGGAGGATCGACCGAACCTGACCATGCTCGCAGGTGCCACCGTCATCGTCGTTTCGGGTATCATACTGTTATCTACCGAGAAGCGGCGCAACCGGCGCGCTAACCTGGCAACCGTGATCCAGCAGGAATAATGTCAACAAACAGATCTGAAGCGGCAACCGGCTGCTCGTCAAAGGCGATCATCGAATGGCTTTTCGGCGAGGGGCGCCGCATCGAGGGCACCCGTCGATTCGTGCATGCGCTTGCCCACCAGATGAACGCTCATGGCGCTTCGATCGACCGCCTGATGGTGTCGTTACTGACGCTGAATCCGCAACTGGTGGCGACTTCGGAGACCTGGCTCAAATCGACCGATACCACGACGACCATCAACGCCTCCCACGACGTGCGAACTTCGGAGCGCTACATCGGTAGCCCACTGGAGGCGATCTACAAAACCCATAAACGCGTGCGCCAACGCCTCGACAACCTGCCCGAGGACGCCCATCGCGCCTATACCGAGCTCGCCGAGGATGGCTTCACCGATTACCTGGCGCTGCCGGTCCTGTTCGGCGAGACCGACGAACCCGGGGCCGCGATCATTATCTGCACCAAGCGCGAGGGCGGTTTCACCGTGCAGGATGTCGCCAGCTTTCGCCAGGTCCGCGACTATGTCGCGCCTGTACTGGAGGTCCATGCGCTGCGGTATCTGTCACGTTCGTTGATGAATACCTATGTCGGCAAGCGCACCAGCGAAAAAGTGCTGGCGGGGATGGTCAAGCGCGGCGACGCCGATATCATCAACGCCGCGCTCTGGTTTAGCGACCTGCGGGATTTTACCCACATCACCGAAACCCTGCCGGCAAAGCAGGTGCTCGAAATGCTGAACGAGTATTTCGAGTTCGTCGCCGCGGCAGTCGGCGCGCAGGGCGGCGAGATTTTGCGCTTTATCGGCGACGCGATGCTAATCGTATTTCCAATCGGCGAAAACATGTGTATTCAGAACGCCTGCCAGTCGGCTATCGACGCGGCGATCGATGCACACAATACGCTCGAGGTATTGAATCACCAGCGGCGTCGAAACCAACTTCCCGAAATCGAGTTCGGTGTCGGGCTCAATGTCGGCGAGGTGATTTACGGCAACGTCGGCGCGCCGGACCGGCTCGATTTCACCGTTATGGGGCCGGCCGTCAATCGCACCGCGCGTCTCGAGTCCTTAACCAAGGAGCTGGGCCGGAGCATCCTGTTTTCAAAGGAATTCGCCAAACTCATCGACCAACCGGTCCATTTTTTCGGCGATTTTGCGATGAAAGGTATCGCCGAACCGCAGCCGGTATACGGACTCGAATCCGATTAGCGTAACCTGCTGCAGGGTCAGCCATATTGCCTGGCGGAACCGGGGGTTTCAATAACGCTGGCACGATAACGCCGACCCAGCAACGCGACCTCGAGCTCGTTTCCGCGGATCGCTAAATCGGGGCGCAGATAAGCCATTGCCAGATTTTTCCGCACCCGGAAACCCCAGGCGCCCGACGTGATCGAGCCGACCACCGCATCTCCCTGGTAAATCGATTCGCCCGCCTGGCAGGAAGCGGTATCACAATCGATCTGCAGCAATACCCGCTTTCGTCTCGCGCTCCTTTTCATTTGCAACAGCAACCCTGCTTTTCCGTGAAACGATTTTTCGAACTCGACGAATCGTTCCAGCCCGGCCTCGATCGGATTGTATTCGTCGATAAAATCAACCTTCCAGTGTCCATGGCCTTTCTCGAGCCGCATCGAATCCAGCGCGTACATGCCAAAACCTCTCAGGCCGAGCGGTCCGCCGTATTGCTGCAGTAATTCATATATACCGACGAGATGTTGGTTCGGAACGTGAAGCTCGTAACCCTGTTCCCCGCAAAAACTGACCGACATGACGACCGTGTCGAAATGGCCCACAAGGCAACGTCGCAGGCTCATCGGCGGAAACGCATCGCGGCTCCAGTCTTCGCGTGGACTGACCGCCGAGGCGAGTTCACGAGACTTCGGGCCGGCGATTACCAGGGTGGTATATGCACCGGTCAGATTGTCGATTCGAATCGAGTACCCGGTCGGTAGCCGCTCGTGCAGCCAGTCCCAGTCGTGGCGTTCGGCAACCGCCGCCGACCCGTACCACAGGCTATCCTGCTCGAACCGGGCAAGCGTGGCCTCGCTCGCTATCGTGCCATTGCGGTTCAGAAAGTAATTCAGGCTAACCCTGCCGTTCGCGGCGGGCAGTTTCGAGCAGGTCAGGCTATCGATCCAGTCCAGCGCACCGGGACCGGAAACCGAGTATCGATTGAATCCGGACAGCTCCAGGATTCCGACGCCGCGGCACAATGATTCGACCTCGGCCTCGACGACTTCGTGCCAGTTGCAAAACCGGTAACCGTGTTCCTCGATGAAATCGGCCGAAGGCTTGAAATAGGAAACCCTTTCCCAGCCATCGACGACGCCGAATTCCGCACGCTGCCTTTTCAGCATCGAGTACAGCGGGGTGGTGCGCAACGGCCTGCCGGCCGGACGATGTTCGTGTGGCCGGTGCCACTGGAATTCGTGCCGGTAATCTTCGATCGCTTTCAGGGCGGTGTATTCGAGCGTCACAGCGGGATTGATACGGCGCGGATCGAGCTGCCAGCAATCCCATTCGGCCTCGCCGTGCACCATCATCTGCGCCAGCATTTTGCCATAGCCGCCACCCTCGCCGATTCCGACCCGCAATCCGGTGATCGACCAGCAGTTTCGCCTGCCCGGCGTTTTACCGACCAGCGGCCCGGCATCCGAGGTATAGGTAATGGGGCCGGTGACCATCGACTGGATGCCGGCCTCACGCAGGCACGGCAAGCGTTCGAAAATCGGTTCGAGATCCGGTAGACAGCGATCTAGATCGTTCGGGCACAGCGCGTTGCTGAAGTCGGGATCGATCCCGTCAATGCCGAAGGTTTTGCAGTCGTACTCGTAAATCCCGACCAGCAGCCCCTGCTTTTCCTGGCGCAGGTAGAAGCGGTCACGCGGGCAACGCACCATGGCCACGCGTCGGCCACGGTCGACCAGGTCGGCGATAGACTCGGTGACGAAGTACATGTGCTCCATCGACACGATCGGATACTCGACCCCGATCAGAGCGCCGACCTCGTTGGCGCGGTAGCCGGCGGCATTGACGATATGCTCGCAACAAATATCGCCGCTTTGCGTATGCACGATCCATTCATGGTCGCGCTGCTGGGTCAGGCCGATAACCGGGTTGTGCCGATAGATTTCGGCGCCGGCCCCGCGTGCGCGTCGCGCCAACGCCTGGCACAGTTGCGCCGGATCGATATCGCCGTCACGCGGATCGTAAAGCGCCGCCAGCAGGTCATGCGTTTCGAGCAGTGGATTCTTTTGCCGCGCCTGATCGGGGGTAAGCAGTTCCAGTTTCACCCCCATGCCGTCCGCGACGGAGATAATGTGATGGCAAGCGTCCAGCTGTTGGCGATCCGTGATCAGTCGCAGCCCGCCGACATCCCGATGATAATTTATCGGGTAGTCCGGGTCTTCGGCAAGCTCCCGGTACAGATCGATGGTGTAGCTACGCAGCCCGATCAGCAGCTGGTTGAACGCCAGGTTCGGGCATTGCGCCGCGGAATGCCAGGTGGTGCCGGAAGTCAGCTCGTCGCGCTCGACCAGAACGACGTCGGTCCAGCCCTCCCGCGTGAGATGATACAGCGCGGAGCAACCCCCGATACCGCCGCCAATCACCACCACCCGTGCATGTGATTTCACGTTCGCTGAACAGGCGGCCTTATCAACCGCCTGACTGGTCGGCTTTTAATCTGCGCCGGGAGAGGAACCCCTGGTGAGATTCAGGGGTGCCGTCGTGGAAAGAACCAAACCATTTATCCCACGGGATTTCAAGCCCGCCGTAGTTACAGTCGAAAAATCGATGATGCATCTGGTGATGGAAGGTACCCAGCCTGAGTCGATTCTTGCCGTCGATGACAAGGCCCTCGTAGCCCGTATGCGTGGTCGCGGCGGACAACGCGAAATACTGCAGGTGAAAAATGATCAGCAAAGGATTAGCCGGTACCAACCAGTGAATCAGTACCGACCCGAGATAGATCACATGTTCGAGCGGATGCATCGACAGCCCCGACCAGGGTCCGACGTTGACATTGCGATGATGCAGGTAGTGCACCCTCCGATACAGTGGCGGCCAGTGCAATAACCGGTGAATCAGGAAAAAGTAAAAGGTCTCCCAGATCGGCACCAGGAAAATCAGCAGCAATAGCCACAACGCATCACCCGGCCAGTCGAGCACTGGGGCATAACCGTTTGCCAGCGCCCACATCATCAGCACCTCGTATGCGCTCCACACGGTAACGCCGCTGGCACAACTCCAGAACATGTTGTCCAGCACCTGGTTGTCGAAGGTGAAGACCCGGCTATTTTCGGCGAGCGGCCGCGCATCGTAACGGCATTCGTCACCCTGACCCCGCAACACGTAGAAGTACAGATGCAGGCCACCGGCAACGATGAACATCAGGACCGTATTTCTTAAAAAAATCTGCGCGATCCAGTCGAACTGGAATACCTGGCAGCGTATCAGCGCAGGATGGAAAAAGAACCAGGATACGACTGCGAGGAAAAGAATAACCAGGCGTTCCGAGAGCGGAAACCAGCCGCGCCCAAACCAGCTCAATACCGCGCGTGCATGCAAAGGTCGCCTGAATAACGGCGAAAACTGCACCGGTAATTGCGGACAGTAATGCCATTGCTTCTTTGCGCTACCGGACCCGGTCATCTTCGCCGTCTCACTGGCGCTAGAATCGGTCAATAAACTGTACCCTGGCCTTCGAATCTTGCCTGTCCCTGTCTCCAAACCGATAGTCTTTCATGGTTAAATATCGCAAAGTAAGGGTCCGGGTAAGGTCAGTCCCGATATTCTGCCAGACAATTCCGAGCCGCGCGAATAGACAATCCGTTAAAATGTGACGAAACGAGGGAGGTTACCATTGCCCACCACAAGCCTGAGCGGCTCCGAATTTTTCGAGATTCTCGGTCAATACGACCCGGTAGCGGTTCGTTCGCATTCGATCAATACCCGCTGTTACGTCGATCCGAAGTTTTTGCAGATCGAAAGGGAGCAGGTCTTTTGTCGCAGCTGGCAGTTTCTCTGTCACGAGGAAAAGCTGCGTGAAACCGGCAGCTATGTCACGATGGCGGTCGCAGGGCAGCCGATCGTCGCACTGCGCGGCCGCGATGGCGAACTCAGGGCTTTTTACAACGTTTGCAAGCACCGTGGGCACGAACTGTTAAAGGAACAGGGGCAGATCAGACGGATTACCTGCCCTTACCATGCCTGGACTTACGATCTCGATGGCGCGCTGGTGAACGCACCGCGCTCCGAGTATCTCGAAAACTTCGACCGGAAAACAATCTGCCTCGAGCGGGTGCAGGTCGAAGTGTTTTGTCACCTGGTATTCGTCAATCTCGATGCTGACGCCGTATCGCTCGCCGAGCAGTCAGGAAACCTGGCCCATGAAGTCATGGAATACGCGCCGGACCTGGAGCGACTGACATTTTCGACGCGGCTTACCTATCGCATCAGGGCAAACTGGAAAGCCGTGGTGGATAATTTTCTCGAATGCTACCACTGCCCGGTCGCGCACAAGGGCTTCAGCTCGATGATTGATATGGACACGTATAAGGTCAGGACGCATGGCATTTATTCCAGCCACATGGCCAAGGCGCGCGTCGGCGTTAATGACGCTTACAACATCGCCGATGCCACCGTTACAGATCACGCGGTCTGGTTCCTGTGGCCGAACCTGACCCTGATGCGTTATCCGGGGCGCGGCAATTTCATGGTCTGGCGCTTCTATCCACTCGACGAACAGGAGACCTGGGAAGAGTTCGATTTCTTTTTCGAAACCGCGGAACCCAACGAATCCGAAAAAGAGGCATTGGAATTTATCGATGAAGTGCTGCAGCCCGAGGACATCGGCCTCGTCGAGAGCGTGCAACGCGGCATGAATACGCCGGCCTTCAATTCGGGACGCTACATGGTCGATATCGAGGGCAGCGGCGCCAGCGAACACGCTGTGCATCATTTCCATGGGCTCATCCTCGACGCCTACCGGCGTGCCAGCGAGGCGAAGGCATGAGCAAGATGCTCCACGGCAAGACCGCGTTTGTTACCGGTGGTAGCGGCGGCATCGGCAGCGCGATCTGCGCGCGCTTCGCGCGCGAGGGCGCGCGTGTCATCGCGGCCGATCTGGCGCAGCCTGACGAGCAGCCCGAAGGGATCGAGTTTATCACCTACGACGTCACCGACGCAGCGGTCTGCCAGCAGACTTTTGCCGCGCTATCAGCGCGCTGGGACAGACTCGATATACTGGTCAACGCGGCCGCCATCGAAATCGAAAAGACGATCGAGGAGACCACGCTCGAGGAATGGAACCGGATCTTTGCGATCAACGTCACCGGCATGTTCCTGACCTCCAAGTACGCCCTGCCCCTGATGCGCAAATCGGGCGGTGGCAGCATCATCAACTTCGGTTCCTACGATGGTTACATCGCCGACCCGGGGCTGGCCGCCTACTGCGCCACCAAGGGTGCGGTGCATGCGCTGACCCGCGCGATGGCCTGCGATCACGGACCCGAGGGCATTCGCGTCAACGCGATTTGCCCGGGCTACGTCGATACCCCGATGCTGCGGAGCTTTTTCGGTGAATCGGGAGACATCGAATCGCTGCAGCAGGCCGTGCGTGACCTGCACCCGACGCGCAGCTATGGCACTCCGCAAGACATCGCCAACCTGGTCAACTGGCTCGCCTCGGACGAGGCGCGCTACGCGTCGGGCCAGCTCTGGATCATCGATGGTGGCCTCAGCGCCCAGGTCCAGCAGATGAATTTATGAACCGGCTAAACGGTAAGACCGCGCTGGTGACCGGCGGACGTCAGGGCATCGGCCGCGCCATCGTCGACCGCTTCGTCATCGAGGGCGCGCAGGTCATGACCTGCGGCCGCGGACCCCGGCCCCGAGACCTGCCGCAGGCAGTGCTGTGGGAAACCGCCGACGTCGCGCAAAAATTCGACGTCGATGCCCTCACCGATCGCGTCGTCGCGGCCTTCGGCGAACTGTCGGTCCTGGTCAATAATGCCGGACTGCAGATCGAGAAAACCATCGTCGAAACTACCGACCGGGACTGGGACCTGCTGATGGGCGTAAATGCGAAAGCGGTTTTCATGCTATGCCGCGATTGCATTCCAATCATGGGAAAAGGAGGGTCGATTATTAATATCGGCTCGATATCGGCGTCCAGCGCAGATCCCGGCCTCGCGCTTTACAATGCCTCGAAAGCCTTCGTACAGGGATTGACCCGTTCGATCGCGGTCGATCATGGCCCCGCTATTCGCTGCAATGCGATCAGCCCCGGCTGGATCCTGACCGGTATGGCTGACGCGGCCTTCGCCGCCGCCGGCGATACCGAACAGGCGAAACGGGACGCGCTGGCGCGGCACCCCGCAGGACGTTTCGGCCAACCGGCCGATATCGCAAACCTCGCGCTGTGGCTCGCTTCGGACGAAGCTGCCTTTGCCACCGGCCAGTGTTATACGCTGGACGGCGGTCTGACGGCGGCATCGCCACTTAATCCTGGATTATTCTAGAATCTTTACCTATATGTGACCTGTTGCGTGCAAGATTACGCGCTCTAATCCTAAGCTAATTTCCATATCGGCTGAATCTTACCGAGGAAACCCGATGTCGATCGGTACCGACGAAATCACGCTCATTCTTTCGGGTGTCGAGATCCTGCAGGATCTCGATGTCGAAATCATTCACGATATCGCGCAACTCACCCAGAGCGCGGAGTTCAGGAAAGGCGACATGGTGGTCGAGGCCGGGCAGATGGGCGAGCGTATCTATTTTATCTTCGAAGGCAGGGTCGAAGTGCAAATTCCCGACGCCGACGGCGAAGTCAAGAATCGCATCCAGCTCAAGAAAGGCGAGGTCGTCGGCGAAATATCCCTGCTGATCAACTCTACCTACTCGGCCGATATCGTCGCGCTTTCCGACACCACCGCATTTTATCTCGACAGGCAGCACTTCAGGGAATTGATCGAAAAACATCCCGAGTTTGCCGAGGTCATGTCGCAGCTGATGACCAGTCGTATGGCCCAAAACGGCGGTATCAACCAGGTCGGCAAGTACGAGTTGCGCAGCAAGCTGGGCGAGGGCAGCATGTCGACCGTGTTCAACGCATGGGACCCGGAGCTGGAGCGCGAGGTCGCGATCAAGATGCTCAAGTACAAGCTCGCCTATAACGAAAAGTTCCTGCGCCGCTTCGAGCAGGAAGCCAAAACCATCGCCAGCCTGAACCATCCGAATATCGTCAACGTATTCGAGATTATCAACGAGTTTTCTACCCGCTTCATCGTCATGGAAAAACTGCATGGACAGGATCTTGCCGCGATCCTGAGTGACAAGGGGGCATTCACGCTCGTCGAGACGCGTGAGATCCTGGCACAGGTCGCGGGCGCGTTACAGTACGCACACAACCACGGCGAGAAGGGCATCGTGCACCGCGACATCAAGCCTTCGAATATCGTCATCGACGCCTACGGCAATATCAAGCTGACCGATTTCGGCATCGCCAGCCCGCCGCAGGACGGGGATGTCAATATCGAGGGCACGCCCTCCTACCTGGCGCCCGAAATCATCAACGGCGACCTGCTCGACGGGCGCGCCGATATTTACGCGCTCGGCGTCATGGCTTTTCACATGCTGACCACCAGCCTGCCCTTCAGCGCGTCGACGCTGGGCAAACTGCTGAAGATGCAGGTCAGCCAGAAACCGCCGGATATTCGCAACGCCTGTCCCGATATCGACGAGGATTTTGCCGAATTTATCGAGAGCGCGCTGTCGAAGGAACCCGACGACCGCATCTCGGACTGGAACAAGATTCGCAAGATTCTGAAACCCTCGAGCGACTTCCACCTGAAGCTCGACCCCGACGAGCTGGCGGTTATCATTCGCTTTCGCGATACCTCCTACCAGCAGTCGGCAAGCTTTATCAACGCGATGCAAAAGCTACTGCAGGAGGAAGACATCAACCACCAGATCGAAATGCATCGCGGTGTCGACGAGGCCGAGTAACCGGACCGCACGGGCTCAGGCAGTACAGATTTCGTAATCGGCCCCGGACCTTGGCCCTTGCCTTTGCGTCGAAGCCCTCACAACGCGCGCCGACTATGCAGAACCTATGCCCGCCTGGTGCTCCCATCAAGGTTCAGCGCAAGATTGCGGTTGAATAATTCGCTCTGGATCGTTATCGCGGACTTTACCGCCGCGACCGTGCTCGAATACTCGGCCAGGATGGCGTCACCGGCATAGCGTAAAACCTTGCCACCGGAATTCGAGATTTGATGACTGGCATAATCCAGCAGTTCCATGACGCGGCGATGCGTGCCTTCCTCGTCGCTGCCGGTCAGGCGCGAGTAACCCGCGACATCGGTATACATGACCGCGGTTAGTTTGCGCTGCAGTAAATCGGACGACATCGGTTACCTTTTTATCCGTAATTCTTGACGCAAATCAGTATCAGGGAGCGGTCACGCAAAGTCCAGTTTCGAGGGCTAAGCGTTTCGCCGGGTTTGACGTATCATGAGTGGCTGTTGCAAGCCTTAGCACCGGGTAGCCGAAATCGAAGATCCGCATTACTCGCCGCGTCACAAAATTGCCGGGATTCTGATCCTGCTGATGATCGTCATTACGGTTATGAGCGGACTGGGATTGTTACGGCCCGGTTTCAACCCGCTGTGGATCGCCGGTATTGGCGCCTGGGGCGCGGCACTGCTGCTGTTCGCCGACACGACCCGGATTCTGAAGATCCAGGTTTCGCTGATCCTGCTGGCCGGTATCGCATTGATGATTTTCGCCGCGCACAGCGGCGCGCGCATCGATCCGGATTTCGTCATCAGCTCGAGCACCGGACTGATGACGATGATTGCATCGGTCGGATTTCTGCGCCTCGTGGTAATACCCGATACGCTGCAGGCCGAGACCCTGCCCGTCGGCCGCAAGGCGTTCCTGCAAACCATCGTCGGCCTCAATATCTCGAGCTCGGTGATCAATATTTCGGCACCGATCCTGATATCGGACCGCATCCATCGCAGGCGCCCGTTACAGCGTTTCACCGCACAGACTTTCACGCGGGTGTTTTGCGGCGTTTCGAGCTGGTCGCCGTTCTTCGGCGCGATGGCGGTGGTGCTGACTTATGTCAGCGACGCGAGCCTGCTGAGGATCATCGTCGCCGGGTTTCCGTTCACGTTGATCGGGATAATCGGGGTTTACGTCGAGGCCCGGCTGCGTTACGCGGACGAGGTCGAAAATTTTGTCGGCTACCCGACTCACCTGGCCGCGCTCAGGGTACCGGCGATCCTGATCGTGACGGTGATCGCGATGTCGTGGTTGCTGTCCGATACGTCGATCCTGGTGCTGATCGCAATCAGCGCGCTGCTGGTCACGTCGCTGCTGCTGGCCTTGCGCAGCGGGATCGCGAATTCAGCCAGCCAGTTGCGGTCGTACGTATTCGAAGGCTTGCCCAGAATCGTCAACGAGCTGTGCCTGTTCCTGTCGGCCGGAGTGCTTGCCGCGGGTATCTCGGCGCTCATCCTGCACGGCGTGTTTGCAAATCCCTTCGATCAGTTCGACAGCATCAGCGCGGCCGGGGTACTGGCAATCATGGTTTTCTGCGCCTTTTGCGGTATCCACCCCATCATCATGATTTCGAGTTTCGCGCCGATGATCCTGACGCTGAACCCGGACCCGAACCTGCTCGCGGCCACCTTCCTGTTCGCGTGGCATCTCGGTACCTGCTCCAACCCGCTGTCCGGCACCAGCCTGGTGTTTCAGGGCCGGTACGGGATTCCGGGCTGGAAAATCGCGTTCTGGAACTGGCCCTATGCGATCGTCATGTTGTTTGTCGGCGCCCTGTGGCTGCAGCTGGTCGCCAGGTTTTTTGCAGGCGGCTAGGTCAGCAGCAGGCTCGTCGGATCGGGACAGTTGGCGCGAAAAAAATCGAGGTCGTCGGGGCGCACGACCCCGGGATAATCGCCGTGGTAGTCCTGCATATCCTGGATCAACTGAAAATGCAGGTGCGGCGCCCAGTTGCCGTTGATCGTACGCGAACCGATTTCAGCGATTTTTTCGCCCGCGGCGACGGGCCTGCCGTCATGAAGATGCGCCAGCGAGCCTTCGCTGAGATGGCCGTAGAGGCTGTGAAAGGTGAACCCATCGAGGCGATGCCGCAGGATCATGACCGGCCCGTAATCGCCCTGTACCTGCCGGTTGGCAAAGCTGTGAACGACTCCGTCCAGCGGCGCGAATATCGCGGTTCCAGCCGGCATGAACACGTCGACCCCGATATGGATGGAGCGCTCCGCGTCGTCGCGAAACAGCTCGGTATTCCGATAGACCGAGCGATTCTCGAGATAGCCGCCGACGCCGGCAAGCGCGCCCGCGTCATCGATGCGCCAGAAGATTGCGGCATCCTGCTCAGCATCGCTCAGGCTTTCGCTACCCGTAGCGCCGGAGGAAAGCTCCATATAGATCGTGTTGGCATCGGTCAACGCGGGATCGAACAGGGGCTTGAAGGCCGATTTGTGCTGCTTTATCAAGTCCTCGAAACTATAGTTCATGGTACACACACCCTGTTATCGGTTGATTCGCGGCTATCTCGGCCTCCTTCGGAAACTGCGGCCTGTGCGATTGCGAGGATACCGCGGGGATGCGGGCAAGGCCAGGTCACTTCCACGCAAAATAAGGCTGGTCGAAATGGGCAACGCGCGTGGTCTTGCCGAGCAGCGCCACTTCTCGAAACTGGTAGGCAATCGCGGCGCTCGGCGCGGCAAACCATTCGTCGCCGAGCGGCATTTTCAACACCGGGGGCTCGTTCGCGTCGTTACTTTCGAGAATCGGCGCGTCGTCGCGCAACAGTTCCTGCAGCGGTACCCGGTGAATGCGTTCGACCTCGCCCAGGTTGGGTGTCAACGACAGGTCTTTGCCGCCCCAGACCACCACCGGGGAGATTACGAAACCCGAGCGCGTCGCGTAATCATCGAGTCGACCGATAATGCAGGCTGGATCGAGGCGCAGACCGACTTCTTCCGCGAGTTCCCGGAGGGCGGCCTGTTCCGCCGTTTCGCCCGGATCAACCCGTCCCCCGGGATACGCGCGCTGCCCCGCATGACTGGAAAGTTTCGACGCCCGCGTGGTAAGAATATAGGCCGCCTGGTCGCAATCCTGATGGCGAAAGGGGATGTTGGCGATCGCCGCCGGCTCGCTGCAATCGACCAGCGTGAACGCGACCGCGGCATGCTTACTGCCCTTACGGTCCTGTTTTCGCACCTCCAGTCGGGCCAGATTCGCGGTAATCCGGTCACGCAGGGCAAGGTCGAGTTTAAGGCCTGGAATCATGGCAACACCGCAGCGAGTAGCAACCTCGATAATATGTCAAAAACTGCGTAATTTAACCCATTTGGGTGATGTATTACGCGCCTGATCGCGGGATACTTCTCGCCGTTATGTAACAAATTCTCGTAATTTTTTAGAAAAATTTCACTTTTTCGGCTGTTACGAGATTTTTTGGTTAAGCATCAGGGTCCGGTACCTGCAGGCATCATCATCGGCTCCTGTTGACACTGTGCAATAAGTATTAGTGACCCATCACGTTTTTAAGATTTAATCGCGCAATGTTTGCGGGCCTCTTAGGGGGCCTTTTTTTTGCCCGGCATTTAAAAATCCGGCATGGTCAACGGCGCCTGCTGCAGTCCGGTAACCAGTTCCTTCAGTTCAAGAATGTATTCCGACCAGTAGCGTGGCGTATTAAACCACGGAAAGGCCTGCGGAAAAGCCGGATCGTCCCAGCGCCGCGCCAGCCAGGCGTTGAAGTGCAATACGCGCATGGCCCGCAGCGGTTCGATCAGCCTGAGCTCGGCCTGATCGAAACTGCAAAACATGTCGTAGCCCTCGATGATTTCGAGCATCTGGCGCTGTTGGCTGTGGTTGTCGCCGGAGAGCAGCATCCACAAATCCTGGATTGCGGGGCCGGTAAGGCAGTCGTCGAAATCGACGAAATGGGGGCAATCGTCACGCCACAGCACGTTGCCCATGTGACAGTCGCCATGCAGCGTGATCTGAGAATACTCGTGCGAATCCGGTGGTCGCTGCGCGATCGCCTGCAGCACCTCGCCGCTGATCGCGCGGTAGGCCTGCTCGAGATCGGCGGGGATAAAACCCGCCTCGAGCAGGTAGGCCGCATTACCGACGGACTGATCGACCGACAGTTTCACCCGATACTCGAATATAAACCCTTTACCGGCAGCATGAATGCGGCCGATGAATCGTCCCAGCTGGTGCAAATGGTCGAGATTATCTAGTTCCGGCGCCCTGCCGCCCTGGCGCGGGTAAATGGCAAACAGAAATCCATCGTGACAGCCGATTGTCGGAAATTCGTGACCGGGATTTATCACCAGCGGCGGCACCACCGGGATTTCGTGATCGAACAGGAAGCGGGTGAAGCGATGCTCTTCGTCGATCTGCCGGGCGCTCCAGCGATTGGGACGATAAAACTTGACGATCACCGGTTCCGCCGCTTCGATGCCAACCTGGTAGACCCGGTTCTCGTAACTGTTCAGCGCAAGGATGCGCGCATCGCTCAGCCGGTCGGTCGATTCGACCGCGTCAATGACGTGATCGGGGGTCAGGCGCGAATAGGGATGGTTCAGCGCTGCGTCAACAGACTCTGGATTATCGCGATGTTCTCCGGTGAATCCCATTCCAGCGCTCCAAGGTAGGCGTAGCGTATTATACCCTGTCGATCGACCAGGTAGCTCGACGGATAAATATAAATATTCCAGTCTCTCGCGACACGGCTATCGACATCCATCAGCAACGCCAGCTCTATCGGCACGCGCTCCATAAAACGGGAGATACGTTCCCTGGTTTCGCCGACGTTAACGGTCACGATTTCGAATGCAGGATTCCCAATACTGGCTTCGAGGCGATGCAGCGATGGAATCTCTTCCACGCAGGGCTTGCACCAGCTGGCCCAGAAATTGATCAGTCGAACGCGGCCATGTCCGGCCTCCAGGTTGTACTCGGCGCCTTCGTAGTCTCGCAGCGCAAGCGCCGGTGAGGGTAACGGTTCGTCGAGCCGCTGCAGGGATGGCATACGCTGGCCTGAACTCGTAAATAGCGTTGTCTCGAGATCGCTGTCGGCCGCGTACCGCGGCGTTGACGTCATCTCCAGCCGGCCTGCAGCGCGGCTCAAGGTACGCGCGAAATTCTGCCTGGCCTCGCGGTCAGCCTTGCTGAGCTCGTTCTCGTCACGCGCAAAGAATCCGCCCTGGACTCCCTTAAGCACCTGGGTATAAACCTGGCTGCCACCATCGGCCAAAGCCCCGGCAAGCTCCCGGATATGCGCCGATTTGGTCGAATACTCGGTGTCCAGCAGGTAAACCGGCAGACTGGTTGCGGCGACAATCGGCAGGTAGGTTGCCCTTTTTCCAATCCCGGGCCTGGCATCGTAGAGGTAGGCATGCATCAACAGCGCACCCTTGATGCCGGTTTGCCCCGGGTGTCGCAACTGCCATTCCCGCGCCGCTATCAATGCGAGCTGCGCGCCGCGCTGGCTGCTGACCAGGATGATCCCTGCGGTAGCAGCCTTCGCCGCCGCATCGACGATGAAGATGACGTCTTCCAGCGGAAATTTGCCGATGCTGCTGCGGTCCGTCGGGATGAAATAAGCCTCGTGTAAATCGGCCAGCCAGACCTCGTGCCCGAGTTCGGCCAACGCGCGCGCGTGAATCTCGTGCGATCCGCGAATACCGCGCTCCGAGGGCAGCCACAGCAACAGGGGCTTGTCGCCGTTGGCGAAACGCCTGATCTGGATTTCCTGTCCGCTCGGAAGATCCAGGTCCAGCGTATCCAGCCTGACGCCGGCGGTGTGCGCAATCCCCGTGCAGGCAATCAGTAGTGAAAATAGCCAGAACCTGGAGTGCAGCAACGACACGAGGGCCTAGTCGAGCTGATCGAGCCAGTCCGCGACTGCCGCGACCAACGGCTTGCCCTGGTCGGTATAATAATGATTTGCGCCAGGTAAAACAGCCTGGCGCGACTTTGCGTGCCCCCCCTGCTCGATCATCGCCAGCCGGCGCGGGGCCAGTCGGATGACCGCCGGGTAGTCGTTGCTGCCGTATAGGTCCAGCACCGGCACGTGCATCCAGTCGAGCGGAAAAGCTTGATGCATTGGCTGCCGGTAATCGGTGGCGCCCATCCCGAGCCCGATGAACGCGTCGATGCTGGCGTCCGGTTTCGTCCTGATCCAGCTCATCGCCATGTGCACGCCGCAGCTATGAGCCAGCAATACCACCCTGGAATGACCCTTGTCCCGCAAAAATCCGATACCGGCCTCGATGCGGTCATGCGAATAGTGCAGGATCGGGATATAGTCATAATACTTCGCGTCTTTTGCGAGCACCGGCATTTGCAGCGAGAGCGTCGCATAGCCATGCTCGACCAGGCCTACCCGCAACGGATTGACGGTATCCGCCCAGTCCGGATGAAAGCCCCGTCCGTGCAGGATCAAGACGGCGCTGCCGGTATCCTCCGCCTCGGTGTAGATGCCGAGAAACTCGCGGCCATGGGCCTCTAGCCACACGGGATCGCCGTCGATAATCGCATCGACGATTTCGATAGCCAGGCGCGTTTCGCGCGCGAAGTCCGGCTCGGAGGCAATGGCCTGCGCGGTGCAGGCAAGCAAGGCCAGCACGCCGGACGTTAAAGCATTGCTAACGCTCATGTTCCATCAGAACCGGTTGCTCGCGTTTTTCGAGCAACTGCTCTTCGGCGGACAGCCGGTTTTCGGCGAAAGTGATCTTGTAGCTGCAGCCGGTGTCCGAACGCCCTACGCGTAATTTCCTGGCCACGGTTTTTGCGTCGCGAAACGATACAAAACTTTCGACCAGCTCGAGGTTCTTGACCAGATTCAATTTGTCTCGGGCGCTTACTTTAAACAGGTAATATGGCATGCCTATCTCGCTGTGAATTCCTCTGGGGCAAACTCATTCGATGACGATTAGCTCGTAGCCAAGATCCTGGTAGAGCCTGATCTGGCCAGGTCCGGTCGGTGCCACGTTGACATAATCCGGAAAATCTTCGGCGCTGACCCCGTACCAGCCGGCATGGGTTTCGCAGACGTGGACCGGAACCTCATCGGCGACCAGCGACTGTACCTGCCGGTGAACCGCGGCATGCTCGGCCCGATACTTCGTCTGCAATGCGAACTCCTCGCGCCCGTGAGATACCACCGCGAATTCGGTCTGCGGGAAACGGACCCTGATCGCAGCAATTGCGCTGCGTACCTCGGGGAGCAGTTTTTCGAGCGCGCCTCGATCTCCCTCGACGATTTCGAAAACGATTCCATGCGGGGCCTCGGAGCGAACCAGCAGCTTGTCGACGTCTTCGTTGGCGATTGCCATCGAAGTCGCAGTCAACAATGCCGCCGAAAATACCCTGAAGCAGAGCTTATTCGGAGACGCTAACAGTTGTTGCGACAAGCGCAAGTTTTCCGCGTGCCTCGTCGATGCGATTATCGATAAAACCGCCATAAAAATCCTCGGACCAGATGCCAACCAGCTTCTCGCTCATTTCGACGCCGTCGGCGTTCAGAAACACTAATGTAGGCGTCAACGAAACATCATAACGCGACGCGAATTCACCAGTCGCTACCGATAGACCATTAAAATCGACAAGGGTTTCGAAATTGTCGAGAGACACCGATCGAATGAGAACCTTGTCATCGTAGTCGCGGTTGCGCTGCATCGGCACCAGAAACTGCGCTTCGAGCCTGCGGCAATATCCACAGTACTCGCTGGAAAACTCGAGCACGAGAATGAGGTTATCTCTTTTGGCAATGCTCGCTACCTGGCGCAGGTCGGTAACGTAAATCATATCGACGGAATCGCCGCTCGCCGGGTTGGCGAGCGGCAACGTCATCAGCACAATTGCAAGCATAATAAGGCGCATCAGTAAAATCCCGATATGCTAAAAGATGTACGTCCCTGTACCAAAGCAACCGCCGAGGAAAGCAGGTCCGCCTAGCCCGCCGGCTTGGCTGTATTCAGGCCGAGATTTGACCAGTTCTGCATACCGCCCCGGTACCACTTGATCTTGTTTGCCGGGTAGCCGAACTTTAGCAGGTTCTTGATATTGTTTGGCGACTGGCCGCACCACATACCGTTACAGAACATAACCAGGGTCTTGGCGTTGCTGTAATCCCACAGGCCTTCCAGCGATTTCGCGCCGAACCGGCCTTCCATTATTTCGGCAATCGAGATCGGATCCGCGCCCTTGGCCGGGTTCAGCGACGTCCACGGAATGTTGATCGCGCCCGGGATGGTGCCCTTCTGCACCCAGTCGGGCGTGCGTGAATCGATCACCAGGATCGACTTGTCGCCTTTGCTCATGCGCACCAGGTAATCTATGATTTCCTGCTCGCCCAGGGTCTCGACCCCTGGCGCCAGCACGATTGGCTGAATACAAAACGGCGGGCATGGACGGGAAGTCTTGGCGAAGGCCGGGTTGACGACGGCGTCATTGTTCTGATCACGCATGATCTTGACCGACTTGCCAGCATGCATGACGTTTGCCTCCATCATCTCCGGCGTGATGCCGACCGGCTTGCCAGCCGCAGAAGAAGCGCTGGCCCAGGCCACGCAGCCGGCCATTATTAATGTCGTTACTAACTTGGATTTCATTCTTTTTCTCCTGAAGTTTGCGAATACGTTGCTAACCGAATGACTCTTACCCTATTCACAGTCAGGTTCCTCTTCCGTTTCCTCTTTTTTCTTGCCTTCCTGGCTTTCTTCACTGCCGGCAACGGCAACATTGCAATGTTCGAATTTTTCGATGACCACCTCGTATCCATCCAGCGGTGACCATGCAAGCGCAGCGGAAGAAATAATCGTCGGAAAACTGACAACAAGTACCAGTATCAGCGTTTTCATCGATACGTCTCCATTCGGTAATCCGATCCTCTAGGATAATCAAAATTTGTCATTTTGTCCCATACCTATCATTGGGTACTTTCCCTTAAACCCTGTGTATTTAGTGGTTATTGAGAAATTCAATGGCGCAGATAACAGCAATAAGCCTGTTATCGGTCTATCCAGAAATCGATATTTACGACTCTGCCGGTACCCAGCACAATCGCTGGATTGTCAGACCACTGATAGGACAAGTTCAAATTTACCGTTCGGACAGAATCGGATTCGACGCCGATGTTCCCATGGGAAACGGTTGCTATGAATGATTGGCAGGAATTTGATAGGCTTACTGATATTGACGCCGCTGGAGCCAGAGAATCTTAACCACAAGACCCGCATAACATGAACCGCCTTTCACCTAATGTGTCGATTCCCGTTGCCTGCCGATTGCTGGGCCTTGTTTTTGCGTTGTGGCTTCCCCTGCAATGCCCGGCGACAAGCGAGCCGCCCGGGAAATTTCTCGGCGCGATCCCCTCCGAGAAACCGAAATGGTTCAAGGAGAGTTTCCTCGAATTCGAAGCAGACGTTGCCGAGGCCGCCGCGGCCGGACGCCGGGTCATGCTATATTTCCACCAGGATAGTTGTCCTTATTGCGCCCGGCTGGTCGAGGAAAATTTCACCGATCCCGAGCTGAAGGCCTATATCATGAAGCATTTCGACGGCATTTCACTCAACATGTGGGGCGATCGCGAAGTGGTGAGTGTCGCCGGGAAGTCCTTTACCGAAAAGACTTTCGCCGCGGCGCTGAAGGTTCAGTACACGCCCACGCTGGTGTTTCTCGACGAAAGAGGCAAGGTGGCGTTACGCCTCAACGGTTATTACCCGCCGCAGGATTTTCGCGCCGCGCTCGATTACGTTGCGCAAAAGCGCGAGCAAAAACAGACTTTTGCGCAATTCCGCCTGGAGCAACTGGCGTCGCGCAGGGGCGCGCTGATCGACGAGGATTTTTATATCGACGAAACCGACCTGAGCCGGCTGGCCGGGCGTTCGGGCAAACCACTGGTGGTTTATTTCGAATCGCCCAATTGCGCCGAATGCGAAACCACTCACCGGCGCATCCTGAGCGATCGTGCCACCCGCAAGCTGGTTCAACAGGCCAACAACGTCCAGCTCGACGTCGGCTCGGATGAGTCTATCGTAACGCCGACCGGCGAGCAGATCACCGCGCGACTTTGGGCGCAGGAGCTGGGCATATCCTACACGCCGTCACTGGTTTTTTTCGATGCCGGGGGACAGGAAGTGATGCGCATCGGCGCGTTCCTGAAAACCTTCCACTTTCAATCGGTATACGCTTACGTGCTGGAGAAGGCGTATCTCGAACAGCCGTCGTTCCAGCGGTACATCTCGGCGCGGGCCGACCATATTCGTGAATCCGGATTCGATACCGATATCTGGGGCTATGAATCTTTCCATGAATAAACCATCCATTATGAGGAGGAACTACGTTATGACGAAAACACTACAGAGCATTATGCTGGCCGCTTCGATCGCGTTGGCCGGCGCGCTATTCACCGCTCCCGCATTCGCCGGCGCTGCCGAAGATGCGATCGCCGACGCCAAGGAAGCGCAAAAGCAGGCCGATTCGGTTGGCGGCGAATGGCGCGACACCAGCAAGATGATCAAAAAGGCCGAGGCACTGCTCAAAGAGGGTAAGGCCGAAGAGGCAGAGAAACTG
>Ga0224512_10000376_pt1 | contig 48044 bp, 45 predicted proteins | sample SF_May12_sed_USG_4_FD_169103 | JGI IMG/M metagenome (GOLD analysis project Ga0224512, IMG submission 169103) | Sediment microbial communities from San Francisco Bay, California, United States - SF_May12_sed_USGS_13 | ecosystem: Environmental > Aquatic > Marine > Sediment | place: USA... | reverse complement strand
TCGCCGGAATGCTTTCATCAGTCGATTTGGCGCGCGGAACAGCGCAGATGGGTAGCCTGACAATTGATTACACATCCAGCCTCGGCCGCGGACATGCTCCTTCGAGTGCGATGTGGAGTTTCAGCGGTACGATACCCGCGGTGCGCGGCATCATGCTGTCTGACAGGACGAGCAGCAGGTAAAGGATTCGTTCGAAAGGAAGACTCTAATATCGCTCATTTAGAGTTCCACGCCAGGGACTGCAGGTCCTTTCAATGAACTAAGACAAAGGTCACTTCGGTGGCCTTTTTCTTTGTCTGCGTAAAGCGGGGATAAAAAAGTCGGCGTCCCTGCCGACTTAGATCTCGAATCAACCAATTAAGGAGATGCGAGAGTTGGAGGAGCCATCCCCGAGCGATTAGGAATGGCTCAAGAAGAATTCTAGGTGTGATCATCGGGACGAGGTGTGACCCGCTTCACAAATCGAATTGTGAAAAAGAAAAGGGCGCCTTTCAGCGCCCTTAGCTGAACCAATCAGCGGTATTAAGTTAAGTCCAGTTTACTTGTCTAAAGTCGCACGCAATTCCTGCAAGTACTTCTGCAGTTTCTCTTGCTCAATGCGTTGCTTCACAACGTCGCGAACACTCTCCAATGTTGGCGGATTCGATTCACGCGAGTCCTCGCGCAAGATGACGTGCCAGCCAAACTGTGTCTGCACTGGAGTCTTGGTGAAAGCGCCGTCTTCAAGCGACCCAACTGCTTGCGAAAACGGGGCAACCATCTGGCTGGGCCCAAACCACCCAAGATCACCGCCATTGGGCCCGGACGGCCCGGTCGACTTTTCCTTCGCAAGATCGGCAAAATCAGCGCCACCCTCAAGCTCTTTCACTAACTCCTGGGCCTGACTCTGCGTTTCCACAAGAATGTGGCGTGCCTTGAACTCGAGAGGTGGCGCCAATGCTATCTGTTCTTCATAGGCTCCCTTGATCTCTTCATCGCTTGCCGCATTTCTGGCCAAAAAGTCGCCTGCTACCGCCTGCGCAAGAATGCCGCGGTTTTGCAACTCAATCTGGGCCCTGGTTCTCGGGTCCTCACCCAGCTCCTTGGCGCGAGGCTGCGTGGACAGCAGATAAATATCCTTGATCTCATCGAGAATCGTGGCGCGCTCATCTGGGGTGGCCGCTGCAGCTGGCTTCTGAGTTCGCGACTCGAGGTACATGTCAAAAACATCAGAGCTGATCTCAGCTCCATTAACAGTAGCTACCGTTTCTGCCCAAAGTGATCCAGATAGCATCAGTGCCGTGGCGGCAAACAGGCCGACGGCCGGCCTTGTTCCGGAAATCCCGGAACCCTTATTGAAAATCATGTTGAGGTCCTTTTTGCGAAGTTGGCGAATAATAAACGATATGACGCCTTGCGCGCGAGAAAGGTCCCAAAAAAATGGGCGGTGCCAGCATCAGTGTTCGTCCGGAGTCTTGGCGCGAATGCGCAATGCGTGAATGTCGGTCTCCATCATTGACTCCAGAGCTGAAAATATCATGCGATGGCGCTGAAGCGGGCGGCAGCCATCGAAGGCCTGAGAGACGATGGTCACGTCAAAATGACCACCGCCGGCTTGCGCGCCCTCATGGCCCGCGTGCAGGTGGCTTTGATCTTTCACGAGCAGTTTGACCGGAGAGAACGCTTCGTTGAGCTTCGCCTCGATTGCTTGCACCCTCTCGCTGCTCATGGCAGTACACGATTAAAAGGCTTGACGCTTACTTTGCGAATCACGCCGGCGGTCACGTAAGGGTCGTTATCTGCCCAGGCCTGCGCTTCATCGCGTGACGGAAAGTCTACGATCATTAAACTGCCCGTAAATCCGGCGGCTCCCGGGTCGGGTGAATCGACGGCAGGGTGCGGGCCGGCGACAAGCAAACGACCCTCATTACATAGTGCCTTTAATCGTGCAACATGATCGGCTCGGGCGGTCATCCGCTTGTCCAACGTATCTTTATGATCTTCAGTAATTACTGCGTACCACACGGCTACTCTTCCACCTGGTCAATATTTTCGTCGCCGATCAAGTTGGCAATCCAGAATGTCTGCAACAACATGAAGACGAATGTCAGGGCCATAAGACCGAAGACCTTGAACTTGACCCAGGTCTCCTGCGAAAAATTGTATGCCACGAAAATATTGAGCAGGCCTGCAGCAACAAAGAACAAAACCCAAACGACATTCAGTTTGTTCCATTGAGCCCGCGTAATTTTGCCAAGGGGCATCCCTTCGACCAGGCCAAAGAAGCGCTGTACCAGCGGTTGGTCCCCGACCCAAAAGCTGCCAAGAAACACAATGGCTACCACCCAGTAAAACACAGTGGGTTTCCAGTAGAGGAACAAGGGGTTTCTGAAATACAGTGTCAATGCGCCGGCAATGAGGAGAAACACAGTGGACCAGAAATACATCTTGTCGAACGTCTGGGTGCGGACGTATTTGACGAGCAAGCCGATTGGCATGGCGATCATCAGGACGACCAGCGCAAAATAGATGCCTTTGTATAAGAAAGCACCTAGAAACAATATTAGAGGCAAGAATTCGAAAACCAGGTTCATTGAGCGCCCGCAGTACGACCGAAAATCGTGGCGAATAATAGCCTAATTTGTCCGGGCTGTACCATTGCCAGAATGGACTAGGCGCGAGGCCTTGGCTCGCCTACAATCCGCGCGTGGCAAAACTCATCGAAATACATCCGACAGACCCGCAGCCGCGGCGAGTTAAGACCGTTGTCGATATTATTCGCAGTGGCGGCCTCATCGCGTACCCGACGGATACAAGCTATGCGTTCGGGTGTCATATTGGCGATAAGAGAGCGATAGACCGTATTCACCGTATTCGCCGCACCGACAAGAAGCATAACTTCACGCTGGTTTGTGCCGATTTGTCCGAGATCAGCTTGTACGCGAAAGTCGATAACTGGGCGTACCGGTTGATCAAGTCACTGACGCCGGGTCCGTATACGTTCATTCTGACGGCCACGCGGGAAGTCCCCAAACGCCTGCAAAACCCAAAACGCCGGACGATCGGCCTGCGCGTGCCGGATCATGCCCTGGTACGAGCGATACTCGAGGAACTGGGCGAACCCATTATGAGTTCGACGCTGTTGTTGCCGGGTGACGAATTGCCGCTTACGGAGCCATTTGAGATAGAAAAGCGAATCGGGCACGAGGTGGAAGCCATCATTGACGCGGGGCCAGCCGGTATTGAACCGTCGTCGGTGCTGGATCTTTCGGATGGTTCCGTGGAGATATTGCGGGCCGGGCGTGGTGATGTCAGTCAGTTCGCTTGAGCCTCAAAATATGCGATAGAATGCGACGAACCACGCTGGAAGCCGTATGAAGCCCGAACTCAAAGTCCTGACGCCCGAGGACGCGCCCAAGCCCGCACAGGACGAGAAACAGGCGCCCGCACAGGCTGAAATGCCGTTCGCGGTCGTCGATGGCGAGCCGGTAACGACGCTTCCGCAGGACCTGTATATTCCGCCTTACGCGCTGCAGGTATTCCTGGAGGCGTTCGAGGGTCCGCTCGATCTGCTGCTCTACCTGATTCGTCGTCAGAACATCGATATTCTTGATATTCCGGTTGCTGAGATCACTCGGCAGTACGTCCAGTACATTGAGCTCATGCACGAGTTGCAGCTGGAATTGGCCGGCGAGTACCTACTCATGGCGGCGATGCTGGCCGAGATCAAGTCACGCATGTTGCTGCCGCGTCCTGAGGCCCTCGAGGAAGAGGAAGAGGATCCTCGTGCAGAACTCGTTCGCAGGTTGCAGGAATACGAGCGTTACAAAAAGGCGGCTGAGGACATCAGCGACCTGCCGCGTCTCGAACGCGATGTGTTTATTGCCAGTGCCGACGCACCCGAACGCAAGATTGTTACTAAAATGCCTGACGTGACATTGAAAGAGCTGTTGCTTGCATTTCACGATGTCCTGAAGCGCGCGGAGATGTTCTCCAACCTCCACATGCAACGTGAGCCATTGTCCGTGCGGCAGCGAATGAGTGAAATTCTGTCGCGAATCAAAGCGAGTAGTTTTACGGGTTTTGCAGACTTGTTCGATCCCGAAGAGGGCCGCATGGGCGTCGCCGTCACCTTTATCGCAATACTCGAACTTCTACGTGAAGCGGTAATCGAAGTCGTACAGTCCGACGAATACGCGCCGCTGCACGTGCGGGCTGCATCGGCTGTTCGATTGGTTTCCAATGACGACGCGAGTATGTCAGCTCCGATAGACGAGACAGATTGAGAAAAATCCTGAATGGACGCAACTGAAATAAAGCACTTCATCGAGGCCGCGTTGCTTGCGGCCGGACGGCCTCTGAATATCGATCAGCTGCAGGGACTGTTCGACGGCCGGATGGCGCCCGAGAAAGCGGAAATCAGAAAAGCGATTGCGTCGCTTAACGAAGACTATGAAGAGCGTGGCATCGTTGTTTCCGAAGTGGCTTCGGGCTTTCGAATGCAGGTCAAGTCAGCAATGTCGGACAGGCTGCAAAAACTCTGGGAAGAGCGTCCGCCGCGCTATTCGCGGGCGCTTTTCGAGACCCTGGCGCTGGTCGCCTACCGGCAACCCATTACGCGCGGCGAAATCGAAGAAATTCGGGGCGTCGCCGTGAGTTCCAATATCGTCCGCCAGCTGCTGGAGCGCGACTGGGTCCGTGTTGTAGGGCATCGTGATGTGCCAGGGCGGCCCGCCATGTTCGGAACGACCAAGACCTTCCTCGACTACTTCAGCCTCAAAAAGCTCGATGATCTGCCACCGCTCGCCGATCTTTCCGACTGGGAAAGCCTGCGCGTGCAGCTCAATCTGCCAGAGGTCGAAGATCATCTGGACAGTGGCACTGACGGGGCCGAGGCTGCGGCCGCCAAAGATCTGCCGGTCCTCTTCCCGGTCGGCGAGAACGAAACGGGAGAATCAGGAGAATCAGAAGAGCCAGAAGAAGCCGACAAGCAGCCTGATGTAGTGGAAGCAGCTGTGGCGGAAGACGAAGACTACGAGGAACTTATGGTCTCGGAGTGGCCGGACCCGGTTGGCTGATCGAATTCAGAAAGTCCTGGCAGCGGCCGGACATGGCTCGCGACGCAAAGTCGAAACCTGGATCAGGGAGGGCCGGCTCACTGTCAATGGCCACCTGGCCGAATTGGGCGAGCCTATCGAAGGCACCGAGAAGATTACGCTGGATGGGCGTCCGTTGTCGCTACGGGCACATGCGCAGCCGCATCGGCACATTGTCTACAATAAACCCGGTGACGAGGTGTGCAGCCGCGAGGACCCGGAAGGGCGCCGGTTGGTTTTCGACGCGTTGCCACCGCTCAAGGGCGCACGCTGGGTCGCGGTCGGCCGGCTTGATATTGTCACAACAGGACTCCTGATCTTCACGACGGATGGGGCACTCGCCAATGCGCTCATGCATCCCTCCGCCGAGGTCGTCCGCAAGTATGCCGTCCGGGTACATGGTAATCCCACCCGGGCTGAGCTCGAAAAGCTGCAGTCAGGGGTGGAGCTATCGGACGGGCCTGCTCATTTCGACACGATAGAACATGCAGGCGGAGACGGCGCAAATCGCTGGTTCAATGTCACGTTGAAAGAAGGGCGAAATCGCGAGGTCAGGCGACTTTGGGAGGCGATCGGCTACGAGGTCAGTCGCCTGATTCGCACGGCGTACGGACCCGTTCAGCTTCCCAGGAAGTTGCGGCGGGGAAAGTACGAGGCTCTGACGCCGTCACAGGTGCGCACTTTGTATTACGCCGCGGGCTTGAAAGCGCCGGGTGAGCCACATTCGAAGAAAAAAACAAGGAAACCCCATAAAAAACGATAAGTTAGATATCGTTATTAAAGTAAAGTCTTATTGCGCGTCGAAGCTCTGACCTGAAACCCCTTTGCTGTCCGGCCCCAGCAGGTAGATGTAGGTCGCGAGGATATCTTCGGGACCTTTTAGTTTATTCCGGTCTTCCGCTGGATAAGCCTCCAGACGCATTTTCGTACGCGTCGCACCGGGATTGATGCAGTTGGACCGAAGGTCGCCGTGGCGATGCTCATCTGCCAGGACTTGCGAAAGCCCCTCAGTGGCAAACTTCGACGCGGCGTAGGCACCCCAGAACGCTTTCCCGGTGCGACCGACACCGCTGCTCGTAAAAATGACCGACGCATCTTCCGATTCGTGCAACAAGGGCAAAAAGACCTGCGTCAACGCAAATGCCGACGTAACGTTGACGTGCATGACACGTTGCCACAGGACCGCGTCGTATTGTTCTATCGAATAACGCTCACCCAATATGCCGGCGTTATGAACCAGGCCATCGAGGCGACCAAACTCCTGATCGATACTTTGAGCCAGCGTGGTATAGGACTCGCTGTTGGCCGATGCCAGGTCCATTACGGCGATCGATGGTCGCGGCGCGCCCTCGATCGCTTCGACCTCGTCGTACACTTTTTCGAGTTTGCTGACATTGCGTCCATGCAGGATTACCTGTGCGCCCAGGCCCGCCGAGTGCAGCGCCAGGGCTTTGCCTATGCCATCGCTGGCCCCCGTGATCAATACGATACGATCACGCAGCAGGTCAGCAGGGTAGGTGTAGGACCGCGGATCGGCGGTCAAGAGTCATTTCCTTCGATCATCGTCCGTGGCACCGACTCCAGCGTTTCCAGTTTTTCGAGGTCTTTCTTGGCATGCGCCCCGAGTTCGACGAACTTACGGGCACCGGGCAGAACGTTGCGCTCCAGGGATCCGACTGCCTTGTTGTAGTTTTCGACACTGCTCGCGAGTTGCCGTCCAACTCGGTTCATATGGGTGACGAACGTCGCCAGGCGACCGTACAAGTCTTCCGCCAGTATCCGGATTTCTTTGGCATTGTCCGCGAGCGCCAGCTGCCGCCAGCCATAGGCAACAGCTTTGAGCAGTGCCACCAGGCTCGTCGGCGTTGCCAGGATGATCTGTTTCGAGAGCGCGTATTCGATCAGGTCCGGCTGTTCGTTGAGAGCTGCGCTAAGGAACTGATCGCCCGGAATAAACAGGATGACGAATTCAGGGCTCTCGTCGAATTGTTCCCAGTAGGCCTTCGACGACAACAAACGTATATGGGAGCGAACGTTTTTCGCATGCCGTTCCAGCCCCAGTTTGCGTTGCACGTCGTCCTCGGCTTCGGCGGCGGCGAGATACGCATCCAGTGGAGTCTTGACATCGACAACGAGTTCGCGCTGATCGGGCATCCTCACGATCATGTCGGGTCGAATGATCTGCGAGTCACCGACGGTGTGTACCTGTTCCGTGAAGTCGCAATGCTCAACCATGCCTGCGAGTTCGACCAGCCGCCGCAAAGTGATTTCGCCCCAGCGACCGCGTACCTCGGGGCGGCGCAGTGCCTTGACCAGGTTCTGCGTCTCCTGCGTGAGGGATTTCTGATTGAGTTGCATCTCCTCGAGCTGGTTCTTGATCCCGCCATAAGCTTCACTGCGTGATTTCTCCAGTTCCGAGATTTGCTTTTGCGATGCGTCGAGCGCGTCGCGGATCGGTTTTACGAGGGCCTCGACCGCCTTCTCGCGTTCGCTGAGTTCGCGCTTGGCTTTTTCCTGCTGAGTGCCGAGATTTTGTTCGGCCAGCCTGAGGAAGTTCTCGCTATTGGACCTGAGCGATTGATTGGCGACGTCCGAGAATGCTGCAGTCAGTTTCGCATTAGCCAGTTCAAAGGCGGCTTCACGCTCGCTCTGAATGGCTTCCTGGTTCTTGAGGTTATTTTCGACAAGGGCTATGTGTGCGATCAACTTTTTCCGCCGCTGCTGTCCGATCAGCCAGGCGATCAAGGCACCCGCGACAAGCCCGATTGCCAACGCGGGCGCTCCGACTTCAAGATAAACGGGATCAATCGTTATGGAGATCATCAGGATTCAAGGTTAACTGCTTTAAACACGATTTGCGCCAGTTCCTCGGTATCGATGGCGATGATATCGGCGCCCCATTCGCGCGGGTCGTCGTCTTCAGTAATGTAGCCGTAGGCTGCGGCTATCGTCGCTGCCCCGGCCCGCAACCCTGCCTGAATATCGCGTTCGGCATCCCCAATATAAATCGATCGGCCTGCGTCGACGCCGGCAATGTCGCAGCCGAGGAGCAGGGGACCGGGCTCGGGTTTACGTACGGAAAGCGTGTCGCCGCTGATGGTGCAGACGCTGCGATGGAAAAGGCCCAGCTGTTCGAGCAAGGGATTCGTCAGGCGTTCCGGTTTGTTGGTAACGACGCCCCACGGACAACCGACATCATCGAGATGGTCGAGAAGCGTGTCGATGCCGGCAAACACGGTCGTCAATTCACAGAGCCGGTCTGCATATCGTTCAACGTATTCGCCGACCAGACTCGCGCGCTCGTCCTCGTCGAGGTCCGGGAAACCGATTCGCAACAGGCCCATCGCGCCATTGGACACGTTTGAGCGCCCGAGCTCGTACGCAACCGGATCGTAGCCGTGGTCACCCTGCATTTCCTGCAGTGTCGCGACCATGTCGGGTGCCGTGTCCACGAGCGTGCCGTCGAGATCGAAAAGCACGAGGTCGAAAGCGTTGTCCTGGATTTGCATCAGTCAGCGGGTCGCTGAAAATACATCAGGTAATTGACGTCGAGGTTTGATCCGAGCGAATACTCCCTGGTAATCGGGTTGTAATGCATGCCGATGCTTGCCTGCAATTCCAGGCCCGCGCTGCGCGCCCAGGCCTCGAGTTCCGAAGGTCGAATGAACTTGGCGTATTCGTGTGTGCCGCTCGGCAACAACTTGAGAACATATTCGGCGCCAACAATGGCGAACAGGAATGACTTTGGGTTGCGGTTTATGGTCGAAAAGAACACGTGGCCGCCGGGCCTGACGAGTTCCGCGCACGAATTTATGACTTGCGAGGGATCGGGAACATGTTCCAGCATCTCGAGGCAGGTTACGACATCGTACTGGCCGGCCTCACTGGCGGCCAGTTCTTCAGCGGTCGCGTGCCTATAGTCAACGCAGGCACCCGATTCATGCTGGTGCAAGCGTGCGACGGCCAACGGTCCATCGGCCATATCGATCCCGGTGACTCTTGCGTTCGCAGCCGCCATCGATTCCGCGAGAATGCCGCCGCCGCAGCCGATGTCCACAGCCCGGCAACCCGCCAAATTGACGTGCTGACGGATCCAGTCGAGCCGCAGCGGATTTATTTCGTGCAGCGGCCTGAAGTCGCCCTCTGTATCCCACCAGCGGGACGCCAGTGAATCGAACTTGGCGAGTTCTGCCGGGTCCACGTTGTCTCTGACGGTCGTCATTGTTGCTTTACCTTGCCCTTAGTGGGTCGTCGCGGCGATCCGGTCGCGCCATTCGTTACTGCGTTCCAGCAGCTCGTCGGTATTAATATGGGCGAGTTTGCCATTATCCAACTGGTGTTTGCCTGCGACCCAGACGTCTGAAACCTGGGCGGAAGCAGCCGTATGAACGAGCTGCGAAGTAATATCGTAAATTGGTTGGCTGTTGAGGGCACTGAGGTCCACGCATGCGAGGTCTGCCCATTTGCCGACGACTATAGAGCCCGTGGAGTCCGCGAGCCCAAGCGACGTGGCGCCTCCCAGCGTTCCCATGTACAGCGCCTCGCTGGCCGAAATGGCCGCGGCATCATCGGCTGATACCTTCGCCAGAAGCGCGGCCAATCGAATTTCGGAAAGTATGTCCAGCACATTATTGCTGGCCGCACCGTCCGTGCCGATCGCAACATTGACGCCTGCCGTTCTGTAACGGGCTATAGGTGCAATGCCGCTGGCGAGCTTCAAGTTTGATCGCGGGCAGTGGGCGATGTTCACGCCGGCTTCTGCGAATCGCGCTACTTCGGCGTCGGTCATGTGCACGGCGTGCACGGCCAGCAGAGAGGCATTGACCAGCCCCAGCTCGTCCATGCGTTCACAGGGGCGTTTGCCCGTTCTTTCGAGCGACGTTGCAATCTCCTGAGCGGTTTCGTGCAAATGCATCTGCACCGGGACATCGAGCTGGTCGGCCATGACTCGCAGCTTGGTGAACCACTCGTCGGACAGCGCGCTAATCGAGTGCGGTGCAAAGCAGGTCGAGATCAGCGGATGTTCTGCGTAAGGGTCATGCACCAGGTCGGAGCCCTTGTTCAGGTATTCCTCGGCGTCGTGGGCCCAGCTGGTCGGAATGTCAACGACCGGCGTGCCGACCATGGCCCGCATATCCAGGTCGACGGCTGTTTCAGCGACGATCTCCGGAAAGAAATACTGGTCGCTGAAGCAGGTGATGCCGGCCGAGAGCATCTCCGCTATAGCCAATTCTGTGCCGTCCCGGACCATTTCGGCGCTTACCCAGCGTTTCTCGGCAGGCCAGACGCCTTCTCGCAGCCAGGTCTGCAGCGGCTGATCGTCGGCGAGTCCACGCAGCAGCGTCATTGCGGCATGCGTATGAGCATTGACAAGGCCCGGAATCAGGGCATGCTCCGGGCGCTCAATCAGCACACTGGGCTGGTAGTTGTTCAGTGCCTTCTCAAGCGGAAGAAGGTCCGTAATCCTGCCGTCCGTCACGATCACGGCGTGCCCGTCCAGCACGACCCCGAAAGGCTCGACAGGGACGCACCAGCGAGGCACGATCAGGGTGTCACAATGACGCATAGTCGCCGCAGTATACGCGTCGCTGCGATCAGCGCCAGCGCCGTGCTTTCGTGGCTTGAAAGTGCGGGAAACACTGCTGTTTCGGCGACCGCTGTGGTATTATTTACGGCCTGATCGGGGCCTTGGAAGAGGCCTTATTGAGTCCGGCGAAATCAACATTCTGGTCCGCTTGAAACCCACTACAAATTGACGCTTTTTTCCGGTCCGAAGGGGCGGAATTGCGCTGAGATTGTGAGCTGAGAAAGTACAAAACTATGGCTGAAGTTGCACAGGAATTGCTATCGGTAAGTCTCGAAGACGAGATGCAGCAGTCCTATCTCGATTACGCGATGAGCGTCATCGTCGGCCGGGCGCTGCCGGATGTTCGTGACGGCCTCAAACCGGTTCATCGACGGGTTTTGCATGCGATGCGGGAGCTCGGCAACGACTTCAACAAGCCCTACAAGAAATCCGCCCGCGTAGTTGGTGACGTCATTGGTAAATATCACCCGCATGGCGACTCAGCCGTGTACGACACGATCGTGCGCATGGCGCAGCCTTTCTCATTGCGCTACATGCTCGTTGACGGTCAGGGCAACTTCGGCTCCGTCGACGGGGACTCGCCGGCCGCCATGCGATACACCGAAGTGCGCATGGCCAAGATCGCGCATGAGTTGCTGGCTGATATCGAAAAGGAAACCGTCGACTTCGTCGAGAATTATGATGGCTCCGAGAGCGAGCCGTCGGTCATGCCGACACGCATCCCAAATCTCCTGGTCAACGGGTCCTCGGGCATCGCCGTGGGCATGGCGACCAATATCCCGCCGCACAATCTGGGGGAAATCATCAATGCCTGCCTCGCCGTGATCGAAGACCCGTCGATCGACGTCCCGGGGCTGATAAAGCACATTCCGGGGCCAGATTTCCCGACGGCCGGGATTATCAACGGCGCTCAGGGCATTTATTCCGCATATCGCACAGGAAGAGGGCGGGTCCACATTCGGGCGCGTACCACGATTGAAACGATCAATGCCCGTGGTAAAGAGGCCATCATTGTCACCGAGCTGCCCTATCAGGTGAACAAAGCCCGTCTGATCGAGAAGATCGCCGACCTGGTGCGCAACAAGCGTATCGAAGGCATCAGCGAACTGCGCGACGAATCGGACAAGGACGGCATGCGCATCGTCATTGAGCTGCGGCAGGGGGAAATCAGTGACGTTGTATTGAATAACCTCTACAAGCACACGTCGATGCAGAGCGTTTTCGGCATCAACATGGTGGCGTTGCACGACGGCCAGCCCAAGCTCCTCAATCTGAAACAGGTACTCGAAGCGTTCATTGCCCACCGCCGCGCCGTCGTGACACGACGGACCATTTTCGATCTGCGCAAAGCGCGCGATCGGGCACATGTACTCGAGGGCCAAACCGTGGCCCTTGCGAACATCGATGACGTCATCGCCTTAATCAAGGGATCGGCATCGCCGGCCGACGCGAAAGTCGGATTGATGGCGCAAGCTTGGGCGCCGGGCGAGGTTACCGGCATGCTGGAACGTGCGGGCGATACCGATACCCGACCGGACGGCCTCGACGTTGGCAGCGGCCTGATCGACGGGGAATACCACCTTTCCGCTGTTCAGGCGCAGGCGATTCTCGACCTGCGACTGCACCGATTGACCGGTCTTGAGCAGGATAAAATTGTAAAAGAATACAAAGAGATACTAGTTCAAATTAAAGATTTTTCTGACATTCTTGCAGATCCCGACCGACTCGTTCAGGTGATTCGCGACGAACTGGTCGACATGCGTGACAGCTATGGTGATGAGCGCCGCACCGAGATCGTTCAGGATCACTCGGATCTCAGTGTTGAAGATCTGATTCCGGAAGCGGAAGTCGTGGTGACGCTTTCGCACGGTGGTTATGCGAAGGCGCAGCCGATTGACGTCTACCAGGCACAGAAGCGCGGCGGTCGCGGGCGCTCGGCAACCAAGGTGAAAGACGAGGACTTCATCGACAATTTGTTTGTCGCCAATACGCACGACACGATCCTGTGTTTCTCGAGCCGCGGCAAGATGTACTGGCTCAAGGTCTACCAGGTTCCACAGGCGAGCCGCGGCTCGCGCGGCAAACCCATTGTGAATCTGCTGCCGCTCGAAAAAGGCGAGAGAATCAACGCTGTGCTACCCATTCGCGAGTACGAAGAAGGCCATTTCGTGTTCATGGCTACCTCGGGCGGCACGGTGAAAAAGACTCCGCTGAAGCAGTTCTCGCGGCCACGGACGAGCGGCATCATTGCTATAGATCTTCGTGGCGATGACAGACTTGTTGACGTTGCAATCACGAACGGCGAGGCAGAAATCCTGTTGGTGGCCAGTCATGGCAAGGCCATCCGGTTCAAAGAAGGGGATGTTCGGCCGATGGGCCGCGGCGCCGCCGGTGTCAGGGGTATCAAGCTGCCCGCGGGCCACGAGGTGATTGCACTCACGATCAATCGCGATGGCTTGATTCTTACCGCCACCGAAAATGGCTATGGCAAGCGTACTCCGGTCGATGATTTCCCGGTCCAGGGCCGCGGCGGACAGGGTGTGATCGCGATTCAGACGACGGATCGAAACGGCCGGACGGTCGGGGCGCTGCAGGTCGCGGACGACGACGAGATCATGCTTATCAGTTCCAACGGCACGCTGGTTCGCACCGGCGTTGAGGACATATCCATTGTGGGGCGCAACACCCAGGGTGTGAGACTGATCCGGGTCGAACGTGGCCAGCGACTGGTCGGCTTGGCGCGCATCGAGGCGATCGAGGAAGACGACGAATAACGCACTGTTTTGGTGCGCCTAAGGAGGTGCCGAGCTTGTATTCGACAACGTCATTTACTTAGTGCATTTGATTCCTCAAACCGTAACAATACGCGGCCTAGAATTATCCCCTTTATAGTCCAAGGACCACAGCGACATGTCGCGCGTTTTCAATTTCAGTGCCGGGCCAGCGGCGCTGCCTCTCGAAGTCCTCGAAACAATCCGCAACGATATTCCCGACTGGCAAGGTACGGGCATGTCAGTTATGGAAGTCAGCCACCGCGGCAAGAACTTCGTCGAGCTGGCGGCGCGCGCCGAGGCGAATGTTCGTGAACTGCTCGAGATACCCGACAACTACAGCGTATTGTTTGTGCAAGGCGGGGCAACGCTGCAGATGGCGATGGCGCCCCTGAATCTCGCCGGCCCTGACGACACTGTCGACTATGTCGTGACCGGGAGCTGGGGAAAAAAAGCCGCTGGCGAAGCGACGAAGTTCTGCAAGGTCAACGTTGCTGCCGACGCCTCGGACAAGAAGTTCACCTATGTCCCCGACGAATCCAGCTGGGGCCGTAGCGACAACGCGGCATACTTGCATTACACCCCCAATGAAACCATCGCGGGAGTCGAGTTTCATTTCGTACCTGGCGGTGATGTGCCACTGGTTGCTGATATGTCGAGCACGATTCTCTCGCGGCCCATCGACGTGAGCCGTTTCGGCGTCATTTATGCGGGCGCGCAGAAGAACATCGGGCCTGCCGGCCTTACCCTTGTCATCGTGCGCAACGACCTGCTTGAGAAGGCGCGGCCAAATAATGCACACCTCATGACCTGGAAGTCATACGCAGAGTCGGACTCCATGACCAACACGCCGCCGACCTTCGCCTGGTACGTCGCTGACCTCGTATTTCAGTACCTTAAAGATCGCGGCGGCCTAAGTGCTGTCGCTGAAATTAATCGCCGCAAAGCCAGCAAGTTGTACGCCGCGATCGATAGCTCCAGCTTCTATTCGAATCCAGTAAGCAAGGACTGTCGTTCGTGGATGAACGTGCCGTTCACCCTGGCGGACGCCTCACTTGATGCGAAATTTCTCGAGGAATCGCACGCGGCAGGCCTGACAAATTTGAAGGGGCATCGCTCGGTCGGCGGTATGCGCGCTTCAATTTATAACGCCGTCAGTGAGGAGGCGGTTGATACGCTGATCGACTTCATAGCGGAGTTTGAAAAGGCTATCGGCTGATTTATGAGCGCGCTGCGCGCGCCGTTACAAAGAAAAGGAATCATGTTTAAGATACTTACATTGAACAATATTGCAGTCGAGGGACTTCGTCACTTACCTCGCGAACGCTACGAAGTCGCTTCCGAAATTGCGCACCCGGACGCAATTCTGCTGCGCTCCCATAACATGCACGATATGGATATTCCGGACACGGTTGCAGCGGTTGGCCGGGCCGGCGCAGGTACCAACAATATTCCCATTGACGCCATGAGCGCGCGTGGTGTGCCGGTGTTTAACGCGCCCGGCGCGAATGCCAACGCGGTCAAGGAACTTGCAATTGCCGGTATGCTCATCGGGGCGCGTAACCTTTGTAACGCCCGGGAGTATGTCAGTTCATTGACAGAAACGGGAGTCGCGCTGAACAAGGCTGTTGAAGCGGGCAAGAAGCAGTTTGTCGGCTTCGAACTGCCCGGTAAGACTCTGGGCGTAATAGGTCTCGGTGCTATCGGCGTAGAAGTCGCCAATGCGGCGTTCGACCTGGGGATGAAGGTCGTTGGTTTTGATCCGAAGATCACTGTTCGAAATGCATGGCAACTTTCGTCCGGTGTCGAGCAGGAAGAAACGCTGGATCAACTCTTCCAGCATGCAGACTTCGTCACGGTGCATGTGCCGCTGATCGACGCAACCAGGAATATCGTCAATGCTGCTCGCCTGGCGATCATGAATGACAATTCGGTATTGATTAATTTTGCCCGCGGCGGAGTGGTCGATGATGCGGCGGCGATAGCCGCACTGGACGGTGGCAAATTGCACGCTTTCATCACGGACTTTCCAACTCCTGAATTGATCGCGCACCCGAAGGTCGTGGCCTTGCCACATCTGGGTGCGTCGACGAGCGAGGCCGAAGAGAACTGCGCGATCATGGTTGCGGAGAACATCAAGGACTACCTTGAGAACGGCAACATCCGCCACTCCGTAAACTTCCCGGAAGCGCGTCTGCCTCGCCTTGACGCCTGGCGCCTCACGATCGCCAATGCCAATGTGCCGAACATGGTTGGCCAGATCTCAACTGATCTTGCGAACGCGGGTCTCAACATCGAAGACCTGTTGAACAAGTCGGTTGGGGACCTCGCCTACACCATCATTGACGTTAATGAGGAGCCGACGGCCGCGTTGCTGGCGGAGATCCGGGCAATTGACGGCGTCCTGACGTTGCGAAATCTCGGTAAGCCTGTAACCTGAGGATTCCGTTACGGTTTTCGAATAGGGTTTGCATGGCAGGGTCGAACGATAAATCGGATAAGCCGGATCTCGCCGAGATTCGCGAGCGCATCAATAGCATCGATGAGCAGATACAGTTGCTCATCAATGATCGGGCAAAGATCGCACAACAGGTTGGGGTCGTGAAGGGTGACCTGGCTTCGGCCGTTGACTATTACCGACCCGAGCGCGAGGCGGAAGTGTTGCGCAATGTTCTGGAGCGTAATGAAGGGCCGATGCGCGATGAGGAGATGCTGCGCCTGTTTCGCGAGATCATGTCCGCGTGTCTTGCGCAGCAGGAGCCGCTCAAGATCGGCTTCCTCGGGCCGGAAGGCACGTTCACGCAAACGGCGGTCTTCAAACACTTCGGTCACTCGGTAAGGGCGCTGCCGTTTCACACCATTGATGAAGTATTCCAGGAAGTAGAGAGCGGTGCCGCTGACTTTGGCGTGGTGCCGATCGAAAATTCAACCGAGGGATCGGTCAACAATACGCTCGATATGTTCCTGACGTCACCGCTCAAGATCTCCGGTGAAATAGAGCTAAAGATCGAGCAGCACCTGATGAGCAAGTTCAAGGGGCTCGAGAATATTGAGCGTATCTGCGCGCATGAGCAGTCACTCGCACAATGCCGCGGTTGGATACGAGAGCATCTGCCGCACATTGAGCTGATCGGCATGTCGAGCAATGCGGCGGGAGCCAGACGTGCACGCGACGAAGACGGTACCGCCGCCATCGGTCCCGAGGTTGCAGCCGATGTCTACGAGCTCGATATCATGGTCAACAACATAGAGGATCGACCGGACAATGCTACGCGATTCCTCGTCGTTGGCAGGCAGTTGCTGGCGTCGAGCGGTGACGATAAGACCACGATTCTTGTTTCGACGAGCGATACGGCAGGCGGCGCCGGTGTCTTGCATCATCTGCTACAACCGCTCGCCGAGTACGGTGTCAGCATGACGCGCATCGAGTCGCGTCCGTCACAACGCCGCAACTGGGACTATGTTTTCTTTATCGACATCGAGGGGCACGCTGCGGATTCGCCAATCGCGGACGCGTTGGCCGAGCTTGAAAAGACGAGCTCGCTGTTCAAGGTACTCGGAGCGTATCCGAAGGCCATAGGCTGATACTCGGGCAGCATGCATTTCAAGGTATCCCCATCCAAAGTCGAGGACGCAAGGGTCACGGTGCCAGGCGATAAGTCTGTATCGCATCGTTCCCTCATGCTCGGCAGCATTGCCATCGGTCGGACCGACGTCAGCGGATTCCTGGCCGGAGAAGACTGCCTGCAAACGCTGGCCGCCATGCGTGCCCTGGGTGTCTCCATTGAACAGCCAGGACCGACCGAGATATCAATCGAGGGGGTCGGATTGAACGGGCTCAGAGCATCCGAGAAGGCGCTCGACCTCGGTAATTCGGGCACAGCCATGCGCCTGATGGCGGGCCTGCTGAGTGGCCAGGTTTTTGACAGCGTGCTGACCGGCGATGCATCGCTCACGGGTCGGCCCATGGGACGGATCATTACGCCACTCAGTCAAATGGGCGCAAGAATCGACAGCCAGAACGGCAAGCCGCCGCTGCGGATTCTCGGCAGGAGCGAGCTGCGGGCGATCGACTATGAGCTACCCATCGCGAGTGCCCAGGTAAAGTCCGCCTTGTTGCTGGCCGGCCTGTACGCCAAGGGAACGACTTATGTCACTGAACCGGCTGTAACGCGGGACCACACCGAGCGCATGTTGCGTTCGATGGGTGTGCGAGTGGCAACCGCAGGACGTCGGATTTCGATAGAAGGTGGGCAGGCCTTGAAGGGATGCCGTGTAAAGGTTCCGGCCGACCTGTCGTCTGCTGCTTTTGTTATTCTCGCGGCGCTGCTGGCTCAGAACGCGGACATCGTGATCGCCAATGTGGGCGTCAACCCAACGCGAACCGGTGTTATCAATATTTTGCAGAGCATGGGCGCCGACATCAGCATGGAAAACGCCGGTCAGCTGGGCGACGAGCCCGTTGCCGATGTTCGTGTCCGCTCCTCGGAGCTTCGCGGCAGATCTGTCGATCCTGGTCTGGTTTCACTGGCAATTGATGAGTTCCCCGTGCTGTTCGTCGCGGCGGCCGCGGCGACCGGGAACACGGTGTTTTCGGGAATCGGTGAGTTGCGGGTCAAGGAAAGCGACAGAATTGCGGCGATGGCGGAGGGCATGCGCAGGCTGGGAGTCACGGTCGATGAGTCACCCGATGGCGCCGTCGTGCATGGAGGGAGCTTCGCCGGCGGAAGCGTCGAGAGTTTCGGCGACCACCGGGTAGCGATGTCCCTGGCTGTGGCCGGTACCGTCGCCAGCGGCGAGGTCATCGTTCGGGATGTCGATGCCGTCGATACATCGTTCCCGGGTTTCTGCGCCTGTATGGCCTCTATCGGAGCGAATATTGAGGTGGTCGTGGAGGGTTCCGTGTGAAGAAATCGGTTCCGGTGATCGCTATTGATGGCCCCAGCGGCTCGGGCAAAGGCACAATCGCCCACCGTGTTGCCAAAGTGCTTGGCTGGCACCTGCTGGATAGCGGCGCGCTGTATCGCCTGGTCGCCTTGTCGGCCAGTAAGGCCGGAGTTGCTCTTGACGATGTCCAGGCGCTTGCGCGGATTGCCCGGACGCTGGATGTCCAATTTGACAGTAATGAAGATGGATCCGAGCGAATCTGGCTGGCCGGTGAGGACGTCACAGGCGAAGTCCGGACTGAGGAAACCGGGGCCGGGGCTTCCACCGTGGCCGCCATTCCTGCGGTTCGTGACGCCCTGCTGGCGCGGCAGCGCGCGTTTCGGCAGCTGCCCGGGCTGGTCGCCGACGGGCGGGACATGGGGACTTATGTATTCTCCGATGCGCCGCTCAAAATCTACCTTACGGCGAGCGCCGAAGAACGGGCGCGAAGGCGTCATAAGCAGTTGAAAGACAAGGGTATGGATGTTAGCCTTGCCGCCCTTTCACGGGATATAGAGTATCGTGACCGGCGGGATTCCGAGCGATCGGTTGCTCCGCTGAGACCGGCAGAGGACGCCAGGATTCTGGATTCCTCGGGCCAGTCCATCGAGGCAGTCACGCAGACAGTTCTTGATTGGGTCTCGGAACTCTAGTTTCAGAAGACAGATTCATGGATGGGATCGGACAGGATGTTCGTCCCTTTTTTGTAATGACCGTCGGTAGCAGGAAGCGACCAGGCGTTTGGGTGGGAATACCAGTTCCCTTGGTTATTTAAACATGTCAGAAAGTTTCGCAGAATTATTTGAAGAAAGTTTTGCCAGTCAAAAGATAAAACCCGGTTCGATAATTAAAGGTGTTGTTGTCGCGGTAAATGACGATGTTGTACTCGTCAGTGCAGGCCTCAAATCAGAGGCCGTAATCCCATTAGAACAGTTCAAGAACGACAACATTGAAGGCGGCATCTCCGTAGGGGATGAAGTCGAAGTCGCGCTGGATGCCGTTGAAGACGGCTTCGGTGAGACCAAGCTGTCTCGCGAAAAAGCGATTCGTGCGCGTACCTGGATTGATCTTGAAAAGGCCTTCGAAGATGGTGAAGTGGTCGAGGGCATCATCAATGGACGCGTCAAGGGTGGTTTCACAGTCGAGATCGACAATGTCCGGGCATTTCTGCCGGGCTCATTAGTCGACGTTCGGCCGGTTCGCGATCCGGCGTACCTCGAAGGCAAGAGCCTCGAGTTCAAGGTCATCAAGCTGGATCAAAAACGCAACAACGTGGTTGTGTCACGCCGTGCTGTCGTCGAAAGAGAATACTCTGCCGAGCGTGAGGCGCTGCTGGAAGGTCTCCAGGAAGGCAATTCGGTCAAGGGCGTCGTAAAGAACCTGACCGACTATGGTGCGTTCGTCGACTTGGGCGGTATCGATGGCTTGCTGCACATCACCGACATGGCCTGGAAGCGCGTCAAGCATCCTTCCGAGGTGGTAGAAGTCGGGCAAGAGATCGACGTCAAGATCCTCAAGTTCGACCGTGAGCGCCAGCGCGTATCGCTGGGTATGAAGCAGTTGGGCGACGATCCGTGGCAGGATTTGGCGCGCCGCTACCCGCCGCAGACGCGTATTTTTGGCAAGGTCACCAACATTGCCGATTATGGTTGCTTCGTTGAGATCGAGGATGGGGTTGAAGGCCTGGTCCACGTTTCTGAGATGGACTGGACAAACAAGAACGTCAATCCCGCGCGTGTCGTATCCATCGGCGAAGAAATTGAAGTCATGGTTATCGAGATCGACGAAGAACGTCGTCGTATTTCGCTTGGGGTCAAACAGTGCAAGTCGAATCCGTGGGCCGAGTTTTCAGCGACCTTCAATCGCGGAGACAAGGTAACGGGCCAGATCAAGTCAATCACTGATTTCGGAATCTTTATTGGTCTGGACGGTGGTATCGATGGTCTCGTACACCTCTCTGATATTTCCTGGGATGACGCTGGCGAGGAGGCTGTGCGGAATTACAAGAAAGGTCAGGAGATCGAGGCATCCGTTCTGGCGATCGATGCAGAGCGTGAGCGTATTTCGCTGGGCATCAAGCAACTCGAGAAAGACCCGTTCTCAAACTGGCTTGCGGCGCATCCGAAGAACACGATCGTCAAGGGCACGGTTACGGAAGTCGATGCGCGAGGCGCATTGATCGATCTCGGCGATGGCGTATTTGGGTCGCTGCGTGCATCCGAACTGGCCCGTGGCCGGGTAGAGGACGCGCGGACCATGATCAAGGTCGGCGAAGAGGTCGAAGCGAAGTTCATCAACGTTGATCGCAAGAACCGCGCGATAGCGCTTTCGATCAAGGCCAAAGAGGTTCATGACGAAGCTGAGGCTGTCAGTAGTTACAAATCTGACGCATCCGCAGCCCCCGTTGGGACCACTCTTGGTGAGCTTCTGAAGGAAAAGATGAGTGGCGGAAGTAAATAATAAGTAAAAAAGGTAGCCCGGACGCCCCGGTCCGGGCTATTATTGTCTTTACTATCCGTGGGTTACGCTGACAAGGCGATACAGCGACAAGTATAATGACAAAATCTGAACTCATAGAATCAATCTCCCGTAAGCAAAAGCACTTGCCGGCAAAAGATGTCGAACTGGCGGTTAAGCATTTGCTCGACCTCATGAGCGACTCATTGGCCAAGGGTCAGCGTATTGAGATTCGCGGCTTTGGAAGTTTCTCTCTGCACTATCGTCCACCGCGTATAGGCCGCAATCCGAAGACGGGTGAGGCAGTAGCGCTGTCGGGAAAGTACGTCCCGCATTTCAAGCCCGGTAAAGACCTGCGCGAGCGCGTTAACGAGAGCCGCCACTTTCCAATCAAGAATTGATCGCGCGCAACACATTGCGGCAATGGTTCTGTTTCTTCAACCATCTGACAGTCTTGGAGTGAACGCATGCTGAAACGTATCGGCCTGCTGATTCTCATCGTGGTCATAGCCGCAATGATGGCCACCTTTACCGCTATTAACACAGGTATGGTCGACATCGACCTGGCCTTCGCGAAGTTCACCCAGCCATTACCACTGGTGCTAACCGTGACCTTTGCCCTGGGTTGGCTGTTCGGAATTCTTTGCATGGGGGTCTTCGCGCTGAAGCTGGTTAATGAGCGCCGCATTTTGCGGCGCTCCCTGCGCTTGTCGGAAAGCGAAGTCACGAGCTTGCGAGGTTTGCCGCTAAGCGATGCCGACTGAATCCACCTTTCTGCTGGCGGGGCTGTTTCTGTTGCTCGCCGCCGCGGGCTGGGCGATGGGTCGATTTGGTGAACGCGATGAAGAGGATGCGCCGCCGCCACTCAATATCGACTATCTGAAAGGACTGAACTTCCTGCTCAATGAGCAGACGGACCAGGCACTAGAACACTTCCTGCAGATGGTTCGCGTTGATGACAAGACTATCGAGACCCACTTCGCGCTGGGCAGCCTCTTTCGTCGTCGCGGCGAGGTCGATCGAGCGATTCGAATTCACCAGAACATCATCGCGCGCCCGGACCTGGCTGCTGAGCAGCGCGACCAGGCTTTGTATTCATTGGCGAAGGACTATTTCGCGGCAGGACTGCTGGATCGGGCAGAGAGTTTATTTGCGCGATTGTCGCAGGGTTCGCGCTACCAGGTCCAGGCCCTGGAGAGGCTGTGTCGGATTTACGAACAGGAACGCGAATGGGAAAAGGCCGTCGATGCGGGGCAGCGACTGGAAGTTCTGAGCGGCCGCTCGCTCGCACTGCAAATCGCTCATTATTACTGTGAATGCGCGGAAGCGGCGGCAGCGCAGAACGATTTTGCATCGGCTCGCGAGCACGTCAAGAAAGCTCAGTCGGGACGCCCGCGCACGATGCGAGGTGCGTTGACGCGCGCACATATAGCCCGAGACACCGGTGACAATAAGACGGCGCTGAAGTTGTATCACCGAATTATCGATGAGAATACCTATCTCATTGCTGAAGCTTTGCCAGAAATGGTCTCGATCTACAAACGTGAGAATGCGACAGCCGAACTTGAGAGCGCGCTCAAAGCATTGTTGGCGAAAAATCCGGAAAGGAGTTCGCTGATTGCTTACACGGCGATAGTGAATAACCTCGGTGGAATTCCGGTCATCGACGAGTGCGTCAAGCAATACATGCTGAACGAACCGACCCTGGGCGAATTCGTCGAACTGCAACAGCTATCCGAGGGGGACAACGGCTCCAATGATGTGGCGCTGGAAAAAGTTCGCAGTGCGTTGTGTAAACTCGCGGGCGCGACGCCCCGATATCAGTGCCAGGAATGCGGATTCTCAAGTCAGCGACTGCTATGGCAGTGCCCCAGCTGTCGCAATTGGGAAACGCAGCGCCCCGCGTCCCGGGTGCAGTTTGATACGTTGTTGCAACACAGCATTACCAAGCCCTAGTGCCCGTTTTCGTCCGAATTGCGTAGTTTTGTCGGCGGTGATTTGCCGGCGACACACCTAAGCTCCTTGATGCCGCACACCCGCGGCTTAATCATCACGACAAGGAGCTTATGATGAAGACCACTAAATACGCACTGGCGATAGCGTCGCTGGTATTACCATGGATCGCACTGGCAGGCCCCGTAAACGTCAACACCGCGGATGCTGAGACCATTTCGGCAGAACTGAAGGGAGTGGGCCTCTCCAAGGCCAGGGCGATCGTCGAATACCGCAAGAAACATGGTCCATTCAAGACGGCCGATGATCTTTCTTTGGTGAAGGGCATTGGCGAACGCACGGTAGAGCTGAATCGAAGCGATATCCAGGTGTCTAGCGCGAAGAAAAAGTAGTCGTTGTCTGTGTCGGCTAATCCGGAGTCGCGCTGGCCTCAGGTTGGCGCGACTTGGTTCGCGCGTCGGTACGTGATGTTCGTCATGACGCGGTTGGCAGCTTTTGGCTATGATTCGATCTCAGTCACGTACGATGGAGTATCGACTTGGGACAAAAAGTCAGAGCAGCTGTTTTTCCCGTTGCGGGCCGAGGCACCCGTTTCCTGCCGGCAACCAAGGCCAGCCCGAAAGAAATGCTGCCAATTGTCGACAAGCCACTGATTCAATACGCGGTCGAAGAAGCCATTGAGGCAGGCGCAACCAAGCTGGTATTCGTGACGGGCAGTTCCAAACGCGCGATCGAGGATCATTTCGATACAGACACGCAACTCGAACAGGCACTTATCGAGTCCGGCAAGGACGAACTGTTGGCATCCATTCGCGGTATTGTCCCGCCCGGCGTCGCCTGTATCTACATTCGGCAAGGGGAACCGCTTGGGCTTGGTCATGCCGTGCTGTGCGCTCGTCCGGCGGTCGGTAATGAGCCGTTCTTCGTACACCTCGCTGATGACCTGATTGCAGGTCGCCCGGGTTGCCTGGCTCAGATGGCCGCGGAGCACGCGCGCCATGGCGGCAGCGTAGTCGCGGTCGAAACGGTCCCGCAGGAGAATACATCGAGCTATGGCATTGTCGCCGTGGATGCCTCCGATCAGGAACGAATTACGGAGATTGTCGAAAAACCGGCGCCAGAGGACGCACCCTCCGATTCAGCGGTCGTCGGGCGATATCTGTTGGCGCCGGAAATTTTCGGCAAGCTCGAGAAAATTGGCCAGGGTGCAGGCGGTGAAATACAACTGACCGATGGCATCGCCGAGCTGCTTCTGGAGGAGAGTGTTTATGCTTATTCGTTCGATGGTGTGCGCTACGACTGTGGCAGCAAGCTTGGCTACCTCCAGGCAACGGTTGCGTACGGACTTGAACACCCGGATACAGGGGCAGCTTTTCGGCAACACCTCCGTGATTTGCTTGACGAGTAAGCACATTCCCGCCAGGTTTCCCGTTGCGCTTAGGTGGTTTGTGCAGGCTTATTGAGAAAAGCCACGACAGCGCCAAGTAACAATAAGACGATGCATTCACCAATGATTTGCTGAATCGCCAGATTCGCAGGCATCGGCTGCACGACAAAATAGATCGTATACGTTGGCACAGCCGTCAACAGGGCGATCGCGACGCCAAAGCGCAAACCCTGAGCGAGCCACGGTTTGTCTTCCTGGCCGCGCTGGTAGACCCAGACGAAGGCCCCGGCCATAACGAGATGTGCAATAAGCATCAGGTAGAAGTACTGCTGAGTATCGTCTTCCGTTCGATATAGGTTGGGATATTGCCCATACAGGTCACTCAGCCAAAAGCCGTGCACCGCAAAACTGCCAGCCATCCAAACGACAAAAGCAACAACCCAGGAAACAAGAAACTTATTAGCCATGAGACCTCCCGTGGCCGATTGGTACTTGGAATTTTTAATCCGGCTCACTTGTCTGATAATTGTAGCCTAAGACTTTGCCAGTAGAAGCAAACGAATTGCGCTAGACTCTCAGCACATAAGTCCCTGTCAGGAAAGAATAATCTTGAACTATCGAGCCTTTTTACCCGTTTTGCTTTTGCTCGCCACAGGGAGTGCAGCTGCGCAACAGTCCTATCTCGTCGATTGGGAAGAGGTCACCGAGGAATCCATCGAACATCTCGTCAATCTCATTCGCATCGATACCTCCAACCCGCCTGGCAACGAAACCCAGGTCGTAAATTACCTTAGAACAGTGCTGGCAGCCGACGGAATTGACTCACAGGTCTATGCGCTGGAAAAGGAACGCGCCAATCTCGTCGCCCGCCTAAAGGGAAACGGTTCAAAGCGACCGCTACTGATTATGGGCCATACGGACGTTGTCGGCGTGCAAGCGGACAAATGGTATGCAGATCCCTTTGGTGGATTACGCCGAGACGGTTTCATCTACGGTCGGGGTACCTTGGATGACAAAGACAATGTCGCCGCGGGCCTGATGGTGATGATGTTGCTCAAGCGTTACAACGTTGAACTGGATCGGGACATTATTTTCCTGGCCGAATCCGGTGAGGAAGGTACGCCGGAAGTCGGCATCAACTATATGGTCGAACATCACTTTGATGTTATTGAGGCCGAGTATTGCCTCGCCGAAGGTGGACAGAATGTGATCGAAAACGACGCAGTGAAGACAGTCGGCATCGAAACCACAGAGAAAATGCCGCGGCGCGTCACGCTTGTAGCGAGAGGTACGCCGGGACACGGCTCGAAACCGACTCTCGAGAACGCGGTCGTGATTCTCGCGAATGCCGTCTCGAAAGCGGGTGCATGGCAGACGGACGTCCGGCTAAATGAGACGACGCGAACCTATTTTCAACGTATGGCCGAAATTGCCGGACCCGAGGATGCGTATCGGTACAACAACGTTGAAAACGAGGAAGAAAGTGACGCGATTCAGAGGTATTTTCTCGAGACCTTTCCCTATCACTATTCGATCTCGCGTTCTTCAGTTGCCCCGACGATCATCGACGCCGGTTTTCGACGCAACGTCATCCCGTCAGAAGCATCGGCGATGCTCGACATCCGCATGTTGCCGGACGAGGACGTTGAAGGCTTTTATCGGCAGCTCGCGGCCGTAATTGACGATCCACGTGTTGAGATTGTGCCGGAGCACATCTACCGGCCGGCAGCACCCCCTTCAAGAATCGACAATGAAATGTTTCAGACTTTGGAACGCGTTGCGAAACGGATGTACCCGGAGTCGACGGTGCTGCCCATCATGCAAACAGGCGCCACCGACATGTCGCAGGTCAGGGCCAGGGGCATGCAAGCGTATGGTATCGGGCCAGCGAGATCGGTCGAGGAGATCAACAGCGGTTTCGGCGCGCACGGCGATAACGAACGTATATCAGAAGAGGCTTTTAGCGACCTGGTGAGGTACTTGTGGAACGTGGTTATTGAGGTTGCGGCCGCCCGGTAGCTGAGTTTTGCAGGTTGGTGGCCGGAAATACTATCGGCAGGCGTCTGGGAGATGCCTGTTGTCGATGACACCCGCGCTGGCACAAATCCAGTTGACGCTGCCCGAATTATCGACACCGGTGAGCGTAACGATTTGGCCCGAGATTAAAGTATGAGCGTCGTATCCGTACTGGATTTCTATAACGTTATCTATGACTTCGACCTGCGCGGTATAACTGCCGAATATATCAGTCGCGTCCGAGAGGCCGGCTTCGATGTTTCCCGACGGCCACACACCTCTTTCCATAAAGAATTCACTGACAGCGGTTTTTGCGGTGCTGGAGAGATTCAGCCCTTCAGATACCTGGGTGCGGATTAGATAACGTTGGTACATGGGAATCGCAATTGCGGCGAGGATGCCGATGATCGCCACGACGATCAAGAGTTCAATTAAGGTAAAGCCGCGCTGGTTGCTGATGGCCGGTTCTTCGACTGACCCCGATACGGGTTTTATTGTTGATATTCGCATGGTCGCCGGCGTTGCCTGGCTCTCCTTTTGCCGCATGGCGTGGATTGTCGCTGTTCCCGGTGTGGAATTAAATTGTCGCCTTTTGCCGACGGGATGTCGGCCGCTGTCGTCACAGGAAAAACTGTGAACTGCGTCACAGTTTATGCAAGGCAGCAGTGTGGCAGAACTGATTCGAGCCCCGCGGGGTAAAGCATCGTTTTGCCCCGGTGAGGGTAAAAAAAAAGGACCTTCAAAGAAGGTCCTTTCCGGAATTTGGCTCCCCGACCCGGACTCGAACCAGGGACCAATTGATTAACAGTCAATCGCTCTACCAACTGAGCTATCGGGGAATACTCCGACACCTTATCGCAATGCTATCGGGTGCGGGCCGGGATTTTCGTCCAGCACCCGTCCGAAGTCAAGCCGCCAGGACGCGTTTGATGCGTTTGATGGCCTCCTCGAGCATGTGCATGGAACAGGCGAACGACAGGCGCAGGTAATGCGGCGCGCCGAACGCAGAGCCCGGTACGCAGGCAACGTCGGCTTCATTGAGTAGCAGCTCAACCAGCTGGATGTCGGTCTCGAGGCCTTTTTGCTCGAGTACGCCACTCACCTTGGGGAACGCGTAGAAGGTACCCTCGCCACGACGGCACTCCCAGCCCTCGATATCGTTCAGTGCCGCGACAAGAAAGTCATGGCGCGCCTGGTATGCGGCTGCCATGTCGGCCACAGCCGCCTGGTCGCCGTCCAGTGCTACCTGCGCGGCGGCCTGGGAAATGCTGCAGGGATTGGACGTACTTTGGCTTTGCACGGTCTTCATCGCGCTGATGAGCGTCCGCGGTCCCGCCGCGTAGCCGATGCGCCACCCGGTCATCGCGTAAGCCTTCGAGACGCCGTTTGTGGTAACGATTCGATTTTTGAGCGCGGGGCAGGCCGTCGCGAAGCTGACGAAGGGCTCATCGGCCCAGTGAATGTGTTCGTAGATATCATCCGACACCGTCACGACCCCGGGGTGCTTTTCGAGCACGCTCCCCAATGCCTGAAGCTCTGCCCGGGTGTAGCTGGCGCCCGTAGGGTTCGAAGGGCTGTTGAGGATGAAGAGTTTGGTATTGTTGCTTATCGCCGCCTCGAGTTGCGCCGGCGTGATCTTGAAATCCCGTTCGATGCCGGCGGGAATAAGGACGGGTTCCGCGCCCGCCAGCCGCACCATGTCCGGGTATGAAACCCAGTACGGCGCGGGAATGATGGCCTCGTCGCCGGGTCCGAGGAGTGCGATACACAGGTTAAAGAGCGCCTGTTTGGCGCCACTCGTGACGAGGATCTCAGCGGGTACGTAGTCGAGCTGATTGTCGCGCGCGAACTTGCGTTGAATGGCGGCTTTGAGCTCGGCGGTGCCATCGACAGCTGTATACCTGGTATTGCCGGACCTGATCGCCTCGAACCCGGCTTCTTTGATGTGCTGAGGCGTATCGAAGTCGGGTTCACCGGCACCGAGGCTGATGATATCGCGACCCGCAGCTCGCAGTTTTGTAGCCAATTCCAGGACGGCTCCGGTCGGAGAGGGCCTGACGGCTGCCATCCGTTTGGAAACTGATAAACTCACTCGATTGCCCCCGACATATTGATGCTCATGGTACGTGAATCCAAGTCCCTGCCCAATAAACAACATGAGGAACGTGATCGGCTCACGCTGGTTTCCGGTTTTGAGCCGGCCGGGGATCAGGCTGCGGCAATCCAGGGTCTGTGCGAGGGGCTGAATGACGGCCTGGCTCGCCAGACGCTGCTGGGCGTAACCGGCTCCGGCAAGACGTTCACTGTCGCGAGCGTCATTGAGCGCCTGCAACGTCCCGCTATCATCCTGGCGCCCAACAAGACACTGGCCGCACAACTGTATGGCGAGATGCGCGAGTTTTTCCCGCGAAATGCGGTCGAGTATTTCGTGTCCTACTACGATTATTACCAGCCGGAAGCGTACGTCCCGAGCTCGGACACCTATATCGAGAAGGACGCCTCCATCAACGAGCATATTGAGCAAATGCGCTTGTCGGCCACCAAAGCGCTTATCGAACGGCCGGATGTAATTATCGTGGCAACCGTATCGGCTATTTATGGTCTCGGGGATCCCGAAGCCTATTTCAGCATGGTGCTGCACCTCGTGCGCGGAGATCGCATCGATCAACGATCCATTCTGCGACGGCTCGCCGAGCTGCAGTACCAACGCAATGAAATCGATTTTTCTCACGGCACCTACCGTGTGCGCGGGGATGTCATCGACGTGTTTCCCGCCGAATCGGATCGCGACGCCGTGCGCATCGAACTGTTCGATGACGAGATCGAGTCGCTGTCGTACTTCGATCCGCTAACAGGCGAAGTTGTGAGGCGGGTGCCCAGGCTGACGGTCTTCCCGAAGACTCATTACGTCACGCCGAGGGAGCGACTGCTGGAGGCCTGTGAAGACATAAAAGTGGAACTCAAGGAACGCTTGAAGTACCTCAGAGAGAACGAAAAACTGCTGGAAGCTCAAAGACTTGAACAACGAACTTTATTTGATTTAGAGATGATCAGAGAGCTCGGTTATTGCTCGGGCATCGAGAACTACTCGCGCTATTTATCCGGGCGAGATAGCGGCGAACCGCCACCGTGCCTGTTCGACTACGTGCCTGACAACGCCATCCTCGTCATCGACGAAAGCCACGTGACCGTGCCGCAGCTCGGTGGCATGTACAAGGGCGATCGTTCTCGCAAGGAAACGCTGGTCGAGTTCGGTTTCCGCTTACCTTCAGCGCTCGACAACCGGCCGCTCAGATTCGATGAATTCGAAGCTCACTCGCCACAAACAATCTATGTTTCTGCGACTCCGGGCAAGTATGAGAACGCGCACTCCGACAAGGTTGTGGAGCAGCTCGTCAGGCCGACGGGCCTGATCGATCCAACGGTTGAAATACGACCCGCGAAATCGCAGGTAGACGACGTGCTCTCCGAGATCGGGCATCGTGTTGCCGCTGAGGAGCGTGTCCTGATTACGACGCTCACGAAGCGCATGGCGGAAGACCTGACGGATTACCTGCGGGAGCATGGCGTGCGTGTGAGATACCTGCACTCGGATATCGGCACGGTGGAGCGTACCGAGATCATCCGCGACCTCCGGCTGGGTGCATTTGACGTACTCGTGGGTATCAACTTGCTTCGTGAAGGCCTGGACATGCCGGAGGTGTCGCTCGTGGCGATTCTCGATGCTGACAAAGAGGGCTTTCTGCGCTCCGACCGTTCGCTGATCCAGACCATTGGTCGGGCGGCCCGCAATCTGCATGGCAAGGCAATTCTCTACGCCGACAAAATGACAGGCTCCATGGAGCGGGCACTGGAGGAGACTGGCCGGCGCAGAAAGACGCAGCTTGCCTTCAATGAGAAGCATGGAATTACGCCGGCCACGATCATAAAACAGGTCGCAGACGTCATGGAGGCGGCCTATCCGTCGCCGCAGAAAGGGCGTCGCAAAGTCGCTGAAGACCAGCCTTTGTATGAATTGATGACGACGGAGCAGCTCATGAAACGCGCTGCCAAACTCGAGAAGAAGATGCTCAGGCACGCACGGGATCTGGAATTCGAGGAGGCTGCGAAGCTGCGGGACGAGATACAGATCGTCCGTGATTACGGGCTCGGGCTCGTGGATCAGAAAGCGGGCTGACGGGCCTTGCAGTGCGGCAGGGGCTTCAGTATCGTACGGCTCCCGTCGAGGAGGGCGAGGGCGATTAGCTCAGGGGCATACGAACGAAGGCACAACACATTCGGATTGGGCGATTAGCTCAGGGGTAGAGCGCCACGTTGACATCGTGGAGGTCGGTGGTTCGAGACCACCATCGCCCACCAATTCACAACAAGGTCGGCCCGGCCTTGCGAATCCTCGCAAATTCCCGACAAAACACCTGATTTTTTTGAAGAAATCGGTGTTCCCATGGTTGTTTCTTGGCATCCGGCTATATAGAATCTCGTTCCCGCTGGTGCGGCGGCATTTTGTCGTGCGCCTGGAGTGGCGGGGACCGATGAGTTTCTGGAGGATCCGGGTATCGCAGTTACAAAGCGTGTAAGACGCAACGAGGAAATCGAAGCCACCGAGGTACGGGTTATTGGCTCCGATGGTGAACAGGCAGGGGTCATGGGCATCGCAGCAGGGATCGAACTCGCCAAAGAAGAGGGTCTGGACCTCGTTGAGGTATCACCAATGGCGGATCCGCCGGTCTGTCGCGTCATGGATTTCGGCAAGTACTTGTTCGAGCAGAACAAGAAAAACCAGTCTGCGAAACGCAAACAGAAACAGGTTCACGTTAAAGAGATCAAGTTTCGTCCGGGAACGGAGGAAGGTGACTACCAGATCAAGCTCAGGAAATTGATTAATTTTCTGGAGATCGGTGACAAAACCAAAGTCACATTGCGATTCAGGGGTCGGGAGATGGCACACAAGGAACTCGGTGCGCAGCTGCTGACCAGGGTCCGGGATGACCTGGAGCCGTACGGTTCGGTAGAACAGATGCCGCAAATGGAAGGACGGCAGATGGTCATGGTTATTGCGCCGAAGAAGAAATAGGCGATAACAGAGCGAGCGACAGAAAAAGTGAGTAACAGCCTAAGGGTGTGACAACCCGGAAGGCTCTACCCGCCTGCAGCGGCCGGAATAACCCGGTACGGGGCACGGCTAAAAAGTGAGTACAACATGTCTAAGATGAAAACCAATCGGGGCGCCGCCAAGCGCTTCAGCAAAACGGGTAAGGGCGGCTACAAGCGCTCCCAATCCCATCTCAATCACATTCTTACCAAGAAAAAGTCGAAGCGTAAGCGCCATCTCGGTTCTACCGAGCAGGTGGCCGATGCCGACGTAAAGAGCGTGCGTCGCATGCTCCCTTACAGCTAAGAGGAGATTGAGAAATGGCAAGAGTAAAACGTGGCGTTGTCGCCAAAGCCCGCCATAAGAAAGTCCTCGGTAAAGCGAAGGGCTACTACGGCGCGCGCAGCAAATTATTCAAGACGGCCAAGCAGGCTGTCATCAAGGCCGGCCAGTACGCTTATCGCGACCGCCGCCAGCGCAAACGTCAGTTCCGTGCCCTTTGGATCGCGCGTATCAACGCAGCGGCCCGCTTGCATGGCCTGTCCTACAGCCGTCTCATCAATGGCCTGAATCGTGCCGATATCGAAGTCGACCGCAAGGTGCTCGCGGATATCGCCGTGCACGATCCCGAGGCATTTGGTGCGATTGCAGAGGCGGCCAAAGCCGGTCTCGAGCAAGCTCAAGCTGCCGGGTAACGATAATGGATCTGGCGTGGGCAACCGCGCCGGATTCGGGTTATCTGCAATGCAGCCACTGAGCGATCTTATCGATCAAGCAGCGTCCGCAATCGAGACGGCAGCCGACCTGGCTGCCCTGGATGCGGTACGGGTTTCCTATCTCGGCAAGAAAGGCGAGCTCACAGCTCGCCTGAAGTCGCTGAGCCAGGTTCCGGTTGAAGAACGGCCGGCAGCGGGCCAGGAGATCAATGAGGCCAAGCAGGCCGTGCAGGAGCGTATAAACGCGCGCCGCGAAATCCTCGAAGCCGCAGCGCTTGAAGCGAAGCTGGCCGGCGATGCCGTCGATGTGTCACTGCCAGGTCGCGGCCAGTCGATCGGCGGCCACCACCCCGTTTCGCGGGCGATGGTGCGTATCGAGAAGATCTTCCGCAACGCCGGTTTCGGCGTTCGCTCGGGCCCGGAAATCGAGGACGATTTCCATAATTTCACAGCGCTGAATATCCCGGACAATCATCCGGCCCGCGCGATGCATGACACGTTCTATTTTCCGAACGGCCATTTGCTCCGAACCCATACCTCGCCCGTTCAGATTCGCGCCATCGTCAGGGAAGGCGTGCCAATCCGCATCATCGTGCCAGGCCGGGTCTATCGCTGCGACTCCGATCAGACACACACGCCGATGTTTCACCAGGTCGAGGGACTCGTCATCGACGAAGACGTCAGCTTCGCGAACCTGAAAGCGGTTCTGCATCAATTTGTCGAGGCGTTTTTCGAGCGCAAAGCCAAGCTTCGATTCCGACCGTCGTATTTTCCATTTACAGAGCCGTCAGCTGAGGTAGACATCACCTGGGGCGAGGACAAGTGGCTCGAGATTCTCGGTTGCGGCATGGTGCACCCGAATGTCCTCGAGAGCGCCGGCGTGGATCCGGAGAAATATAGCGGTTACGCGTTCGGCATCGGAATCGAGCGTCTCGCGATGCTGCGTTATGGCGTGAGCGACCTGAGGACGTTTTTTGAGAACGACCTGCGGTTCCTGCGGCAGTTCAGGTAGCGGCCATGAAAATTGCAGAATCCTGGTTACGTGAATGGGTAAGTCCCGATCTTGATACCGAGGCCCTCGGTCATAAGCTGACGATGCTCGGCCATGAAGTAGACGGCATCGCGATTGAAGGCGCAGGCATCGATGATGTTGTCATCGCCGAGGTTGTCGAGGTTGCACGGCACCCGGACGCGGATCGCCTGACCGTGTGCAAAGTTTCGGATGGTAGCGGTGAAATCGTTGATGTTGTCTGCGGTGCCCCCAACGTCGAGAAAGGCATGAAAAGCCCGTTGGCAAGACCCGGAGTCAAACTGCCGAATGGCATGAAGCTGCGCAAATCCAAGATTCGCGGCGTCGTATCGAACGGCATGCTTTGTTCCGCGGTCGAGCTAGGTCTTGGCGACGAATCTGACGGCATAATTGCTTTGCCCAAAGACGCGCCGGTCGGGTCACCGTTAGTCGCCTATCTGAATCTGCCCGACGCAGTGATTGATCTCGATCTGACGCCGAATCGTGGCGACTGCTTCTGCGTGCTCGGTATTGCCCGGGACGTGTCGGCGCTCACGGGAGCTCGCCTGGCAGATTCGTCGGTCGACCCGGTGCCCGCGACCATCAAGGATACGCATGCGGTCGAACTCGTTGAGCCCGCGGGGTGTCCGCGATTCGCAGGTCGCATCATCCGTGGGATCGACCCGCGGGCCAAATCGCCTGTTTGGATGACCGAGCGACTGCGACGTGCCGGACTGCGCGCCATCTCTCCGGTCGTCGATGTGACGAATTACATCATGCTGGAGTATGGCCAGCCATTGCATGCCTACGACAGCGCCCGTTTGCAGGGACCCATCCGGCCACGATTGGCCAAATCGGGTGAGAAAGTCACCTTACTGGATGAGAAAGAGGTCGAGCTAAACGAGGACACCATGATTATTACGGATGACAGCGGGCCGATCGGCATCGCTGGAATCATGGGCGGTTTGAGTACGGCCGTTTCCGATAAGACAACAGACGTATTTCTCGAGGCAGCATTTTGGCCACAGGATTTCATGGCTGGCCGCGCGCGAGCTTATGGCATGCACACGGATGCGTCACTGAGATTTGAGCGCGGTGTCGATCCGGACGGGCAAGCACGTGCTGTCGAACGGGCGACAGGGTTGTTGCTGGAAATTGCAGGGGGCGATGCGGGTCCGTTGGTTGTGGATTCGGCGAAAGAACATCTTCCGCAGCGAAAGCCGATTCGCTTGCGCAAGGATCGTCTCGCACGCCTGTTGGGCCTCGAAATCGACGAGCAGAAAGTGAAGCAGATTCTTGAGGGCCTCGAGCTTGATGTAGCGAGCGTCGAGGACGGCTGGAGGGTCAGGCCACCAAGTTATCGCTTTGACCTGGAAATCGAAGCGGACCTCATCGAAGAGGTGGCCAGAATTCACGGCTACGATTCCATTCCAGAGACGACGGAATCTGTCCGCTCACCATTGATGCCGGTTACCGAAACCCGCGTAGAACTCGAACGTGCGGCCGATACCCTGATTGCCCGAGACTACCAGGAAGTCGTCACCTACAGCTTCATCGACGCCGAGGCAAATACAGCCTTCACGGGCGTCGAGTCCGCGTTGGTGTTGAGCAATCCCATTTCATCCGACATGTCGGTGATGCGTGCGTCGTTGTGGCCCGGCATGGTTGCGGCGGCGGCTGCGAATATGGCGCGCCAGCAGGACCGCGTTCGCATATTCGAGGCAAGCAAGTCCTTCCACGGCGCACTGGATACCCACACTGAAGTTGTGCGTATTGCGGGACTGGTCAGTGGCCCCGTTGTGCCAGAGCAGTGGGGCGACAAAGGCGAAAACGCCGATTTCTTCCACGTCAAGGGCGACGTTGAGGCCCTTCTGTTGCTTGCGGCTGATGCCAGGGATCTCACGTTCGTTCCAGCCACGCACGCTGCGCTGCAATCCGGACAGGCTGCAGACATATTACGTAACGGTGAAATCATCGGTGTGTTGGGCAAGCTGCATCCGGCCCTTGCGAAACGTTACGATCTCAAGCGTCCCGTTTATTTATTTGAGCTGGACGCGTCCAAAGCGCTGGCGGCACACGCGCCGACTGCGTCGTCGATTTCGAAATTTCCGGCGATACGGAGGGACATTGCGGTCATCGTTGACGACGCTGTGTCGGCCCACGACCTCGTTGCAGCGGTGGCATCCAGCGCACCGGAGCTGATTCAAGATGTCAGGATTTTTGACATATATACCGGTGCAGGCATAGAAGCAGGTCGAAAAAGCGTCGCAATAGGCTTGATTTTACAGGAAACATCGCGCACCCTTACTGACGATGATGCGGACGTCGTGATGGCTGCGACAATAAGCAAATTAAAAGACAAATTCGCCGCTGAACTGAGAGACTAATCCCAATGGCGTTGACAAAAGCAGAAATGGCCGAGTCGCTGTTCAATGAGCTTGGTCTCAACAAACGGGAAGCGCGTGAACTTGTTGACATGTATTTTGAGGAACTGCGTGCGTCACTTGCAGTTGGGGAGCAGGTCAAACTTTCTGGATTTGGAAACTTTGATCTTCGGGATAAAAAAGAACGTCCAGGCAGAAACCCGAAAACCGGACAGGAAATTCCAATTAGCGCTCGGCGCGTGGTGACCTTCCGGCCAGGACAAAAACTAAAGGCCCGAGTGGAAGCATATGCTGGAACCGGGGAATAACGACGAACTCCCTCCAATACCTGGTAAGCGCTACTTCACGATAGGTGAAGTAAGCGATCTGTGCGCTGTTAAGCCGCACGTACTGAGGTATTGGGAACAGGAGTTCCCACAATTGAAGCCCGTCAAACGTCGCGGCAATCGCCGCTATTATCAGCGGCAGGATGTCTTGATCATTCGTCAGATCAGGAGCCTGCTGTATGACGAGGGATTCACTATTGGCGGCGCCCGGCAGCGCCTGACGGGCGATGATGCCAAGTCAGATGTGTCGCAAAGTCAGCAGATTATCAAGCAGATACGTATGGAACTTGAACAAGTCCTTAAGTTACTGCGTCGCTAAATTCTTATCTTCCTTCCTGTAGCTGCGGCACGTAATATGCTGCCCTGTAGGAGCGCCCCATGGGCGCCAATCAACGGTCGGGGCGTAGCGCAGCCTGGTAGCGCACCACAATGGGGTTGTGGGGGTCGGAAGTTCGAATCTTCTCGCCCCGACCAATTTAATAAAAAGAGGCCGCTCTCACTGATGGTGAGCGGCCAATTTTCCTTGACCTGTTCGTCGAATCCGCGATACGGCTTCAACTGCCGCGAGCATCAGTGACAGCAGCGACAGCGTCGTCGCAGCTCCTGATACAGTGGGCGTTGCAGACTGCATGATTGAAATTCCGTACGCAGCCCAGGCGACGACGAGTACGAAAACAGCATCGCCAAACCGCAACACCATCGTTGCGCCGATCGCTCCGGCGAGGGCCAGCTTCAGCAACGTCCAGCTTATGGCAGTGAGGCCGATATTGTCCCAGCCATTCCCTGTTTGCACGGTGCTGATATTCGCAATCGTCGCGAGTGTTATCCAGCCTGTATAAAGACTGAAGGGGATGTGCAGAAACAGATGCTGCGTTACCGGGGCGTGCTCAATTGCGCTCAGCAGCGCGCGATAGATCAGTATTAAAGTGACTAACAGGACCAGCATGATGAGCAATGAAGTATTCAGCAGGTCGTAATGCCAGGCGACGATCCAGCTGGCATTAGCCACGCAGTTGATCTGGAACAAACTGCTGATGCCGGCAATCTTCTCGTTGTTTCGCTGCGACGGGAGCGCCTGGTAGATGACGAACAGCAGCAGGGCGAGGTAAATCACACCCCAGATCGAAAACGTAAACCCGGCCGGTGTGAACAGTGACGGGTATTTAGCTGAAATCTCGGGCATTGTCTGGCCGTTGATAGGCAGCGCGTTGGACAGCACGTTGAGTACAACGACGAGCATGAACGCGGCAAGGTTACCGCCCCAGTCCAAGAGTGGTCTTTGCATCTGACGTCGCTCCGATGGTTTCTCTAGACAGTACCGATCGTCGGCAGCTTCCTGTCCTGGATGCCAAGCAGTATCGGCTGTGCGGTTTCGCGGTAGATGTTCACCTTGGCGTTGAAGGCGACGCGCGATAGTCCGTGCTTGTCCTTGATCGTCAGCCGGCGAATGTTGAACTGACCGCCACCCATGTTCTCGCCGGTCAGGTAACACTTGATGGCGGTTACACGCTCGCCAGCGAGTTCCATGCCACTCAGCTGTGAGAGGTTTCCCTGGGCTCTTCGCAGAAAGGTGACAGCATCAATATTAGGATCGACGTAATTCTCGTCTTGTTCGTCGTCTTCATTGATATCGGCCATGAAGTCGCCGACGAGGATTTGACCGGGCAGCGCCGCATCGATCATTCGTGCCAGTTCTATAGTCACATCGCCGACGATGAAGTCATGCATGGTCGGGTTAAGGCCTTCCGCCTGGTGAAATTCGTAACAGCTGCCGACGTGAAAGCAGGCGCGAAGGCGCGGCACGGCTTTCGAATGGGATTTGCTGCGTGCGATGGCGTTGTCAGCCAGCACAATGTGCATCAGGTGGTACAGGTTGACGCTGGCTTCGAGCCCATCGTCACGATTCCAGATGTAAAAGCCGTCGCCACTGGATGAACGCGCAAAATTCAGATTCACGTCCTGTTCGAGCATCTTGGCATGCGCGGAATTCAGCGAATAGGACAGACTGTTGAGCTGCGTCATTTGCTCAAAGGGCGTCAACAGGCCAAACCCGACGATATCGAACAGCGTTACAGCCCGGCTCGCGACATAGTTGATGCCATAGCGCTGAATCATCTTCTCGATGATCTGAGTTTCGACCCTGTTCCCAGTCAGCGCTTGACGCAGCGGCACATGAATCGGCTCCACTTCCAGCAAACGGGCCACTTTCTGCATTTGCGGTATGGACAGTCGTCGCTCGCCAGAGATCAATTCAGTGATGAATCGAGGCGACAAGCGCGGCGGAAGGCCGTTGGCTCGCGGCGATGTGTACTCGGCGATCGCATAGTGCGGAACGACAAGTATCGATACGCCGTCATCCAGCGGTGACCAGCTCAGAATGTTGTTCTGTCCCAGCGACCAATGGCTGTGCAGACACTTCTCGAGATGCACAAGGTTACTGCGTTGCCGAAGCCCCATTTGTTGGGCGAGTCCGGCCAACTGGTCAAGATACGGCGAATAGTCGGCTATTCGTCGAATCCCGGATTGCGACAGACTCTCTAGTTCCATGCTTTACCCCAGCGACTTTCGCGAACGCGGATTCTCTGCCACAGTTCGCTGAGCCCACGCTAATCAACTCTGGTGAACAGCGCAAGCATTATCAGGAAGTCGCCGTATCTATTTTAAATTGCAGACATTACTCTTGAACGCGCTTAAGCCGATTTTACATAACAAATGACAGCAGCAGGACCTGATATCGCGGACATTGGCGCAATGCGCGAACGTCTCGCCGAACTAACGACGTTGACGCCGGTCATCCGCTGCGCGGCTATTGAACAGGCCATCGGCGGCGCTACCCGGGTTTTTGCGAAACTCGAGTTCCTGCAGCGCACCGGTACATTCAAAGCGCGCGCGGCGCTTGCCACATTGTATTCGCTATCGCCCGAGCAGCTCGCGGTCGGTGTAACGGCCGTCAGCGCCGGCAACCATGCCATTGCGACTGCTTACGCGGCACAGGCGGTCGGGACGAGCGCGAAAGTGGTGATGATACGCTCGGCGAATCCGGCCCGAATCGAAGCGTGTCGATCGTACGGCGCGGAGGTGGTTCTTGCGGATGACGTCCATCAGGCCTTCGACATCGCCGAACGAATCCAGGATGACGAAGGGCGATATTTCGTGCACCCGTTCGAGGGACCCGCAGTTGCGACGGGCACAGGCATTGTTGGTCTCGAGATCTGCGAGCAGTGCGACGAATTCGACACCATCATCGTGCCCGTCGGGGGCGGCGGACTGATTGGCGGCATCGCAAATGTAGTGAAGCGACTGCGGCCCGTGTGCGAGGTAATCGGGGTTGAGCCAGAGGGCGCGGATACCATGCATCGAAGCCTGGCCAGTGGGGAACCCATGAGAATCGACAAGGTGCGAACAATTGCCGACAGCCTGGGAGCACCGTTTGCGTTGCCGTACTCGTTCGGGCTTTGCCAGTTGCATGTGGATCGACTCGCAATGGTCGATGACATGCAGCTTCGCAGGGCAATGGGCTACCTGTTTCGAGCTATGAAGATCGCTGTGGAGCCCGCGTGTGCTGCGAGTACCGCGGCACTTTTGGGACCATTACGAAACGAACTGACAGGAAGGTGCATCATGCTCGTCATGTGCGGCAGCAACATTGATTGGGCCACGTTTGAGGAACAGGCGATTTTCAATGACAGCGCTGATTGACCAGCTGAAAGCCATCGTCGGTCCTGGGGCCTGGAAAACAGATCCGACCGAGCTGCAACCATACTTGACGGAATGGCGCGGCCTCGTTTTCGGCAAGACACCGATCCTGGTAGCACCGAAAAGCACTGACGAAGTTTCTGAGGTGGTTCGTGCGTGCGCCGCCGCGGGTGTCGCGATCGTACCGCAAGGCGGCAATACCGGGCTGTGTGCTGGTGCGGTCCCGGACGACTCTGGCGAGCAGGTCCTGATGTCCATGGCAAGATTGAACCAGATTCGTGACGTTGATCCACTCAATTTCTCCATGGCCGCCGAGGCAGGCTGCGTGCTTGCAGATCTCCAGGCCGCGGCAAGAGCTGTTGACCGTTACTTTCCGCTCAGCCTTGGGGCGGAAGGCAGCTGTCAGATCGGCGGCAACCTCGCGACGAATGCGGGTGGCGTCAACGTCATCCGTTACGGTACGGCTCGCGCGCTTGTTCTCGGACTCGAGGTCGTCCTGGCCGACGGCACGGTGCTGGATGGCATGCGATCGCTTCGCAAGGACACAGCCGGGTACGACCTGAAGCAGCTGTTTGTCGGCAGCGAGGGGACACTGGGTATTATTACGGCCGCAACGCTGCGGCTGTTTCCGGATCCGGGAGAAACCGCAACTGCACTGCTTGCGCTGAGCAAAAGCGGTGATGCGGTTCGATTGCTGGCGAATCTTCGCGCCTCGCTGGCCGATCGAATAGAGGCATTCGAGCTCGTTTCCGCGCGCATTTTCGATCTGGTCGAGACGTATATTCCCGGTGCAAGACTGCCTTTTGACGAAACTTACCCCTGGTATATCCTGATTGAGACCGCGACTGCCAGCGATCCCGAGTTACTTGAAAACGCTTTGACGATCGCGGCCGATGAGGCACTGATTCTTGACGCGGTGATCGCGAAGAACACGGCGGAGGCCGACAATCTGTGGCGGCTTCGCCATTCCATTTCCGAGGCCGAGCGTCACGACGGAACGGGGCTGAAGCACGATATATCGATTCCGATCGGCAACATGCAGGAGTTCCTGGCTCGCGGTGAGGCGCTGCTGGCTCGATTGACGCCGGAAGCAAACCTCCTGGTATTCGGGCACGTTGGCGACGGCAACCTGCATTACAACGTCACTTTACCCCGGGAAATGACACCGGACGCGGAGCGGGCCGCCGGCGCGCTTATCACGGCGGCAATTTACGACCTCGTGGCGGAAATGGGCGGCAGCTTCAGCGCGGAACACGGCGTGGGTAGTTCGAAAAGGTCCTTTCTGGAGAAGTATCGGGGCGGTGCTGAAATTGACCTGATGAGGCGCCTGAAAAAGGCGCTAGACCCGCAAAACATACTCAATCCAGGGAAGGTAATATGACGACCAGTTCCGGGACCCGAGCTTGCGCTCCCGGTAGACTCGCTAGCTAATTATGAGCGCAGAATCCGACAAGATCCGAGACACGTTCGGCGACCAACTTGCCAGCTTCGATGATCAGCTGCAGGCCTCGACCGGTGATGTCGAAATGCTGGCAAATATCCAGGAGGGCATCGGCAACCTGTTGGCGTCCAACCCGGGCGACGAAGCGGAGATTCGGCGTGTACTGCAGGAGCACTACGAGGGCGGCTCCCTGCGCAAAGAGACCTTTCAGCTGGTCAAGTCGATGCTGGATCACTTCGTGACCGAGAATGTCCCGTCGAGCCGGACGCTTGGCGAACCAGACCCACAACATATGGGCACCAGCCCGTCTATTCTTGATGAAATCGAGGCACAGGAAAGCGACGACGATTTCGGGACCACAACGGTTATTCCTAACGATGTCGTTCCCGCGGGATTGGCCGATTCCCGCGTTCAGGTCGGCTCCCTGTTGCGGGATCGTTTCCTGCTGCAGGAGAAAGTCGCGGGTGGCAGCATGGGCGTGGTTTATAAAGCCCTCGATCGCCGTCTCGCCGAAGCCGAGTCTCCCCAGCCGTGGGTTGCAATCAAGGTGTTGTCGCCGCAGCTCGCAGAAAACGTTCAGGCACTGCGCGCTTTGCAACAGGAGGCCACGAAAGGCCGATGCCTGGTGCATCCCAACATCGTGCGCTTCATCGACCTCGATCGGGATGACGACCTCTATTTTCTGGTGATGGAGTGGCTTGAAGGCCGCACGCTCGCCAGTATCCTCGACACCGCCGACGCGAAGATAATCGATCATGATGCAGCGTTTCGCATCGTCAAACAGATCGGCGACGCGCTCGAGTATGCGCATCGCTGCGGCATCGTTCACGCCGATGTGAAACCAAATAACATCATGCTGATGCCGAATGGCGATGCCAAGTTGTTCGATTTCGGTGTTGCCCGGGTCCGGCAAACGCAGAGCAAGTCCGATTTTGATCCCGGAGTGCTGGATGCGGTGACGCCTGCCTATTCAAGCATGCAGGTACTGACGGGCGACGAGCCGGTTGCCTCCGACGATGTTTTCTCGCTGGCGTGCCTGCTGTATCGATTGCTGGCAGGCCACCGGGTATTTGGCCCGCGCAATGCTGCCGAAGCATCCCAGGAAGGAATGACTCCGCAGCGCCCCCAGGGTATCAACGATGCGCAGTGGCGCGCATTGAAGAAGGCTTTGTCCTACGCGCGTGTCACGCGCTACACATCAGTTGCTGAATTCACAAGCGCCCTAAGCGAAATTGGTGACGACTCCGTGAGTGTGGACGCACTCGAGGTCATCGAAAAAAACGAAGACGGCGGAATTGGCAGGTCGATTGCGTTGGTCTTCGTGGCACTGGCATTGCTGGCCGTTGCGGCATACCAGTTCGGCTACCTGGACCCCTGGTTGAACTGGGCCGAGGGTTCATCCGATAGCCGTGCCGCGCGCGAACAGGTCGAGCCGGTTTTACCACCGGTCGACGTCGATGCTGACACAGCGTCGGAGGATCTAAGCCTTGAACCCGTACTCGATATAACAAGCAGGGCAATAGAACGGCGCAGTGTTCCAGGCGTTTCCGAACCGCCACAGGAACCGTTGGTCGACTTCTCGAAATTGCCGCCCGCCGATATCGAGGTGCCGTTTGCGCGCGGTGCCGTGGGCGCAAGTAATTTCAAGACCCGGTTGCGTGAAGACGGAAAGCCCGTGATCGTGGATTTTGTGCGCAGCAGTGGCCTCGGCGCGCCCTTGATTCTCAAACTTGAAGAAGTCGGATTCAGCGGCAACCGCTCGCCCTGGAGTTCCGGTCAGTACGCTTTTTCCGATTCAGGGATCGTTCGATTTCCCGCTGGGCAGGACCGTAGTCGCATTACGCTGAGCATGGCATCCGATTCGGTTCGCGAAGCCGACCAGGTTTCGACGCTGCGCCTGCGTGAGGTGGACTCGGCTGGATCCGAAATGGCCGCTATCTACGTGACGCTGGAAGACGATGACCAAAGGGCGTTTGAAGCACAACTACCGGCAAACACAATTGCATTCGCCTCGAGTGAAGCGTCAATTCGCGAATCCGATCCGGCGGTGCAAATCGAATTGGTGCGCTTCAATCCGGATGATTCGCGCGTGGTGGCTGGCTATACCGTTACCGATGTCACGGCGACCGAAGGCGAGGATTACTTCGCGCCAGGCGACTATTCTGTCACGTTCGGTCCCGGTCAACGGTCTGCACGATTATTGATCCCGCTGGTCAAGGATGCGCTTCTCGAGGGCGAGGAGACTTTCATAATAAAACTGGCGCTGCCTTACGAGGCGTCGGTCAACGATGTGTTTCAACACATCGTCGTCACGATCCGCGACGACGAGCCGCAAAGCCTCTGATTTGCTGCTAGACTTTCGCTCCGGTCCCGAAAGGCACGCAAGCAGCATAATCCGGAGCAGGCCAGTAACATGAGTGAGAAAGAACTGCGGCGTTATTCTCGCATCGTTGTGGATGGTGTCGAGCAGGCGCCGAGTCGCGCAATGTTGCGCGCCGTTGGGTTTTCCGAAGATGACTTCAATCGCCCTCAGATCGGTATCGCGTCAACCTGGAGCATGGTGACGCCGTGCAACATGCACATTGGCGGCCTGGCAGACGAAGCGGCAAAAGCCGCAAGTGCTGCCGGCGGCAAAGGTGTTGTATTCAATACTATTAGCGTGTCTGACGGCATATCAATGGGCACACCCGGCATGCGTTACTCGCTGGTGTCGCGCGAGATCATTGCCGATTCGATCGAAGCTGTTGCCGGTGCCGAGGGCTTCGACGGACTGATTGCCATCGGTGGCTGTGACAAGAACATGCCGGCCTGCGTCATGGCGATGGCGCGCCTGAACAGACCGTCGGTGTTTGTTTATGGCGGGACCATCAAGCCCGGCGTGAATCGTCGCGATATCGTTTCGGTATTCGAGGCTGTCGGCGCGAGGTCGGGAGGATTGATCTCGGACGAAGAGCTGCTCGAGGTTGAGAGAACCGCGATACCCGGGCCTGGCGCATGCGGTGGAATGTATACGGCCAACACCATGGCATCGGCCATAGAAGCGTTGGGCATGAGTCTCGCAAACAGTTCCGCCCAGGAAGCCGTGTCCGAACAGAAGATCGACGATTGTCGTCGTGCCGGGCAGGCGGTCATGCATCTCATTCGGGAGGACATCAAGCCCCGCGACATCATGACTCGCGAGGCATTCGAGAATGCGATCTCAGTTGTCATCGCGCTGGCCGGATCAACCAACGCCGTTTTACACCTGATTGCGATGGCGCGGGAAGCAGATGTTCCGCTTTCGCTGGATGATTTCACGCGCATCGGTGCACGCGTGCCGGTACTGGCAAACGTCAAGCCCAGCGGCAAGTACCTGATGTCCGAGCTCATCGAAATTGGCGGCATACAACCGCTCATGAAGCGCATGCTGGACAAGGGGCTGTTGCATGGCAACTGCATGACCGTGACGGGCAAGACGCTGGCAGAGAATCTCGCCAACGTCGATGACTACCCCGAAGGCCAGGATATTGTTCGTGACTTCGATCACCCCATCAAGCCCGACAGCCACCTCTCCGTTCTTTACGGCAATGTTGCGCCGGAAGGGTCGGTTGCCAAAATTACCGGTAAGGAAGGGTTACGCTTTGAAGGCAAAGCACGTGTATTTCGTTCGGAGGAAGAGGCGCTGCAGGCGATTCTCGACAACACGGTAAAAGCCGGCGACGTGCTTGTCATTCGTTACGAAGGGCCGAAAGGGGCGCCCGGAATGCGCGAAATGCTGAGTCCGACCGGTGCAATCATGGGCAAAGGCCTCGGTGCCGAGGTTGCGCTGATCACCGACGGTCGATTCTCGGGCGGAAGCCACGGTTTCGTGGTGGGACACGTGTCTCCCGAGGCGGCTGTGGGCGGGCCGATTGCGCTCATCGAGGACGGCGATCTGCTCAAGATCGACGCAGTGAGCCGGGAAATCAACGTCGCCGTCAGTGACGAGGAGCTCGCCAGGCGTCGCGCGGCCTGGAAGCGCCCGCCGTCGCCCGTAAAGCGCGGTGTACTGGCGAAATACCGTAACGAGGTCTCGTCGGCCTCCGAGGGCGCGGTGACTATTCCGCCGGACTGGGACCAATGAGGTCCGACAGGCTTGACGTTTGGCGCCAGTTTCGCTCTACTTGATCGATGATTTTTTACGACACCCCCGTAATGTGCCAACGTATCAACACGGTTGATACGAAAAAACTCACAAAATATATGGCGCGCCAGAGGTGCGTGGGTGCGAGTGGCAACTGTATCGGCTAGTAATAAAGTTCGGACGTTGTCAGCAAACCCGCCAGGAACTTCCTAGCGGGTTTTTTTTTGGGTGTGTTAATGAGTGAATGCATGGGCAAGAAGATCTCCGAGGCCGTTTTTGATGACAGCGCCGCACTGGGCGCGCGCCGGTTGATCGCCGAATCGCCGTGGGTAGTGATGAAGTTTGGCGGCAGCAGCGTATCTACGGCCGAGAATTGGGCGACGATAGCCGAACTCATAAAACGACGCCTGGACGATGGCCTCAAACCGGTCATAGTGCATTCGGCGTTGAAAGGCGTTTCCAACGCGCTCGATGACGTCCTGCATGCAGCTGTAGCGGGTGACCCGACAGACCAGCTGGCCTCGATTCGCGCACAGCATTACGAGCTGGCGTCCGCACTTGGGCTCGATGGAGCGGCATTGCTCGACGATACCCTGCACGAATTGGATCAACTCGTCGCCGGCGTGCGCCTTGTCAGAGAGGTCAGCGTCCGTGTGCGCGTTCGCATTATGGCGCTCGGCGAACTCATGTCGACGCGCCTCGGGGCCGAGTTCCTGACACGCTCGGGTCTGCCGGTGCAATGGATCGATGCAAGAGACCTCCTGGTCAGCAGGTCGAAGACCGGTCGCAATCCGGTCAACGAGCAGCTGTCGGCGACCTGCGATTTCGCGCCGGACGAGGCCATGCAGGCGGCGCTGGCGGGGCACGGCAAGGTCATCCTGACACAAGGATTTATCGCGCGTAACAAAGCGGGTGCGACCGTACTGCTGGGCCGCGGTGGCTCGGACACGTCCGCGGCGTATTTCGCAGCGATGCTGGGGGCACGCCGCCTCGAAATCTGGACCGATGTCCCGGGCATGTTCAGCGCCGATCCGCGGGTTGTGCCCTCGGCCCGTTTGTTGATCGCTTTGCATTATGACGAGGCACAGGAGCTTGCATCAGCCGGTAGCTCCGTGTTGCATCCGCGATGCATTTCGCCCTTGCGCGAATATGGCATTCCGCTATTCGTGCGCAGCACCGCGGCGCCGGAGATAGCCGGTACCGTGATCTCATCGGTAACAGAAGAGGTTGAGCCGCAAGTTAAGGGTATCTGTATCCGCAACGGCCTGACGCTGATCTCCATGAATACGGTCGGTATGTGGCAGGAGGTGGGCTTTCTCGCAAAGGCGTTTGCGGCATTCAGCGATAATGGCGTGTCGGTAGACCTCGTCTCGACCTCGGAGACCAACGTTACGGTATCGATCGATACGAGCGACGGGATGCTGCACGAAGATGTCGAGGCGTCGCTGTTACATGACCTCGAGAAACTCTGCCGGGTGCGCGTCATCTCCAACTGCTCGGCCGTGAGCCTGGTCGGCCGAAAAATCCGCACCATTATCCCTCGTTTGGCGCCGGCGCTCGAAGTGTTTGAAGAAGAGCGTATCCACCTGATGTCGCAGGCAGCCAACGACCTGAACCTGAGCTTCGTTGTCGATCGTGAGCAAGGACCGCGCCTCGTCAGCAAATTGCACGCGTCCATTATTCGCAAGGAGGGGGCGTCGACCGTATTTGGAGCGAGTTGGGAGAGACTTTTTTCGGCTGGTGGGCCGATCGTGCGGGACGCCGATACTTGGTGGATGCAAAAACGCGATCAACTGCTCAAAGTGGCCGACGGTCAGTTGAACGCCTATGTCTATGATCGGGAAAGTGTCGAGCAGGCCGCGAAAAGCCTGCTGGACCTGAAGAGCGTCGAGCGAATCCTCTATGCCGTGAAAGCGAACTTCAATGCCGAGCTGTTGCGCACCCTGGCCGCGGCCGGCGTCGACTTTGAATGTGTCTCGCCTGGTGAGGTTGCGTGGCTCGAAGAAATTTTCCCGCACCTCGACTTGACGCGGATATTGTTTACCCCCAACTTCGCGCCGCGCGAAGAGTACGAGTGGGGTCTCAAGAAAGGCCTGCAAGTTACGCTCGATAACCTTTATCCGTTGCAGGCATGGCCGGAACTATTTGCGGGTCAGAAATTATTCATTCGCGTGGACCCGGGGCAGGGCCGCGGCCACCACGAGCATGTCAAGACAGCGGGCGTGCATTCGAAATTCGGTGTGCCTCGTTTCGAGGTTGACGAATTGGTACGCCTCGTGGATGCAGCGGGCGCCGAAGTTGTGGGTATCCATGCGCACAGTGGTAGCGGCATCCTCGACCCTGACAACTGGCGCAGCGTTGCTGCGGAACTTGTCCAGATCGCGGAGCATTTCCCGTCGGTGAAGGTAATAGATCTAGGCGGCGGGCTGGGCGTCCCGGAAAAGCCTGGCGACAAGTCCTTCGACCTCGAGCGACTGGACCTGACGCTTGCCGAAATCCGCAATTCCTACCCGCAGTACGATCTCTGGCTCGAACCAGGCCGCTTCCTGGTCGCACGTGCCGGCGTGCTGCTGACTCGTGTCACGCAGACCAAGGGCAAGGGCGAAATGCAGTACATCGGAGTGGCAACGGGGATGAACTCGCTGATACGACCTGCGCTATACGGTGCTTATCATGAGATCGTGAACCTGTCGCGCGCCGGCGAAGCGCCGAGCGAGACCGTGACAGTCGTGGGGCCGATCTGCGAGACCGGCGATCGGTTGGGCAGCGACCGGCTGCTGCCGCCGACCCGGGAAGGCGATATTATTCTCGTGGCTAATGCCGGCGCGTACGGCTACGTGATGAGTTCCAATTACAATCGCCGCGAGGTCGCAAAGGAGATCGTCATATGAAACTTTTTTGGGCACCGCAAACCCGTTCGACGCGCGCTATCTGGATGCTGGAGGAGGCTGGCGTCAAATACGAGAAGGAACTCGTTGACATACGGAGTCCCGATCGCAAGAACAGCAAGGAGTTCCTGGCGGCAAGTCCGATGGGCAAGGTGCCGGCTATTGTCGACGGCGATGCGGCGATGTCTGAGTCGGCCGCCATCTGTATCTACATCGCC